>Ga0255184_1000021_pt1 | contig 91772 bp, 77 predicted proteins | sample Miss_Cont_RepA_0_FD_189954 | JGI IMG/M metagenome (GOLD analysis project Ga0255184, IMG submission 189954) | Freshwater microbial communities from Mississippi River, Louisiana, United States - Miss_Cont_RepA_0h | ecosystem: Environmental > Aquatic > Freshwater > River | place: USA: Louisiana...
GAAGGTCTTCTGTTTCAGTTGTCATAGTTTAAACTCCTATCGTTTAAGTTTAAACCTGATCAATTAAATAAGGAAAGAAACACAATTTAAATTACAGTTCCTCCTATAGGAAGTATTTATTTTTTTCGTATAAGAGCTTTCATTTTGCCATTGATATATTCCATTTGCACTCAATTAGGACGGGAGATGTTTTTTCCCTTCCTTATATCCACCCTCTCTTTGTAGGGTATTATTTTGCTCATCAAAATAGAGTCTTAGTTGCTTCTACTGAATGCTTAATTTGCCAGCAAGATAAAAATGATTTAAGTCAGACTGTATCAGAAAGTACTAGTGAGTTAATTTATATTACGATCAATCTAAAAATAAATAGTGAATTTAAATTAGTTTCATTTTACGTTCATAATCTTCATGATATGCTCACACTTCCAACGACTGAAATTAAATATAACATTTCTGATCAATCTGCATACTTGCCCATGAATAATAACCATTTCAAGCTTATAGATATAAATATGCTCCTAGAAAGCATTGAGACAAGTTGGGGCCATGTTCTAAGTGAGAATGATCGAGCGATGAATGGTCTCATAATAAATCAGGAGATGTTAAAAGAGCAGTTTCTTGTTTTTAGAAGTCATTATCTTTTTGCGTTACCATTAAGCAAAGTTAGTAAAGTTCTTATTAGCACTCCACTTGACATTGCTCCATCGAATCACTCAAATTTTTTAGGTCATTTAAATTTAAATGGTGAACAAATTAATATTTATTCACTTAAAGATAGATTTGATCTCCAAGATAGTTCTCAAAATGATGAATATTTATTAATTTTATCTGTAGACGGAAAAAAGATTGGTTTTCCTGTTTCTGAACTAAAAACCATTATCGGTAAGTTTCACATTAAGGGACTAGATGTCCCTACAATCTTATTAAAAAATTTTTATAAGAAATTTAATTCACAAGTTTTAACAGAAGCAGTTACCATTAAGCTGGATAGTAAGAGCAAAGACCAAGTTGTCTTATTTCTAGATCCTGAGTCTTTCGTAGAAGATCTCTTAAACAAAAAAACCGCCTAGTTAATCGTCGCCTTTTTCCAATCATCTTCCAATTTTTTTTGCGCAAGATCGAGTTCTTTGACCATTTCATTGCGCATTTTAAACAACTCTTCCTTTTCTTTAAGAGTCAGTTCGCGATTGGAAGATAAGGTCACAGTTTTATTTAAAATTTGTTGAAATAGATCGCATTCATTTTTAATTGGTTTACAGTTGATGGCACGAGCTGATTCGAGAGCAAATGCCATTTCATGCATTTTTTTAAGATCTGGTTCATTGAGGATTTTATTTACCGCGCTCTCTAAGATAAAGCGCTCTTTTGAAAATTGCCCCAGGCTCATACTCGGCTTTTCAATTTTTGAACAGGCCATCAAAGAAAGCGTGGAAAATATGATCAAGCTATAGTAATTTTTTTTATTCATTATAAAATCATATGATGAAAACAAAATTCTTACACTTTTTTTTTAGATCATTTTTAACAATCGCTCCTCTTGTGTTTTTTTTAAACCTGTGGGGAGCGGATAATACCAGTCAGTATAAGTCGGATTTTTTAAGTTTATGTAAAGCTCATCAAGCTTCTTCGATTCAAAATCTAAAAGTTTGTGACGAAGTCGATGCCGATTTATTTAAAAATTTAAAAGCTATTCCAGGAGCACTCAATCGCGAGATTTTGTCCGTACCCGAGCTTTATATCGACCGTTCCATCGAATATATTATGATCAGTGATCCAAACTATATGGCCGCACTAGGATACTGTTATTTCGTCTTTAAACGCTTTATTAATCCCAACGTCATAGGCCCCGATATGATGGGATCAATGTCGTCGGGGATGTCGATCTTAAATGAAAATATCGATGAGTATTTAAAATGGCTTTCCCAATCTTCGGAGGGCAAAAAGTGTAAATTAAAAGTGGAAAAAGAAACGGAAATGTCGCTCATAGATTTAAAAGCTTCGCTCAAAAATAAATTGGGGATCATCGCCTTAAATCCCTATGCTCTGGTGCAAAATCAAACGATAACAATGAGTAAAAAGTCCATACTCGATGAATTAACACTGGTCGTTCATCACGAACGCATTCACGTTTTGCAGGTCGATTGCCCTGCATTTGAAAAATGGTCGATGGATTATTGGCTTGCTTTAAAAGAAGTTGAAAAAGAAAAATATCGCAGTCAGTACAATTCTTACCAATGGAAAAATACCAAAGTAGCGGGGCGCGAATCGGTGGCGTTTTATTTTGAAAGTCGCTTTAATGATCTTAAAGCGACATTGCAAAAAACTTGTCCGCATAAACTATCGATACAATAAAATATCGTCTCTTTGATTTAGATATAAAGACATCCCCTCATTTTCTAGGGCCTTTAATTCTTTTAGTGTTCCCTTTTTTTCAACCCAATGGCGCACTTGATCTGTTCCATTAATGAGGTCGATGGCCAATTTATGAAATTCGTATTCGTAAGGAGCATTATTCCATTTAAATTGATCACCTAAAAAATGATAGAACTCGCGGCAGAGCATTTGCCCGACTGTCCACGAATGAAAAAGCGTGTGATCGGTGCAGTGAATTTGCACTCCGCCACAAGTCGCGCCGGCATGCTTTTGAAAAGTTGGCAAAAAGATTACTGGTCGCAATTGAAATCCATCGCGCAAGGACACTAAATCTTCCTCTTGAAAAGCTTTGAGCACTCGTTCGCAAAATGAAAAAGATTCAATCTGTGGAAAACCGACCATCTCTAAGGCGCGCGTGGTTCCTCGTCCTTCACTGACATTGGTTCCTTCAAATAAAACCGAGCCGACAAAAGAAAAGGCACTATCCATCGTCGATAAATTAGGCGAGGGAAGGACCCAAGGAAGATGTGTGTCCAAGAAGGAATAGTTTCGCTTCCATTTTTTCATTTCAATCACTCGCACATGGACGTCGACTTTTAAATGTTTGAGCCCGAAAAGCGCCACTTCCCCCATGGTCAGACCGTGTCTTTGTGGAATGGGGTAGAGTCCGACAAATGATTTAAATTCTGGTTTTAAAAGTGTTCCTTCGACTAATTCACCACCAACGGGATTAGGTCGATCGAGAATTATAATTTCGATATCTTTTTTTTGGCATTTTTCTAAAAGCAATCCAAGGGTCGAGATATAAGTATAAACGCGCGTCCCGACATCTTGCAGATCGACTATAAAGGTATCGATACCGGCAAGCATTTCATCGGTGGGGATCCTTGTTTCCGAATAAAGTGAGTAGACCGGTCTTTTAAAATAGGGATGCACATAATGCTCGGTCTCTTTCATATTATCTTGAACGTCGGTGACAAAGCCATGTTGTGGGCCAAATATCTTTTTTAATCGCTCGCCAAAAATTTCAATGCATTTTTGTACACCCATATTAAATTGATGATCGATACTCGCCGAGTGACAAAGCAAGGCGATATTACCTTTAATTGACGCTTGTAGGTCTTTATCCGTGATGAGTCTTTCGAGTCCGGTAATCGTTCTTTCGTCCGTGAGGTTTATTTTTTTCATTTTTACTTTCCCTTATAAAAATTTTGTCTCTTGGTGAGCGGCTATGACGGCCTTCATGACTTCCTTTTTGCTCATTTTTGCCAGAGTGAGCGGATGTATTTTATTTTCGTAAAGGGCCGCTTTTTGATTCATATCTTTGTGGAGCAAATCAAAAAAGCGCAATTCCTTATTGGCATAAACTTCATCGACTTTTCGCACCGGTGTAAAATGCGGCGCTGTTTGCAGGACTTCTGGATGCTCTTCGATTAGCGAGTGAATCGACTCCACCACTTCGACAAATTGATCTAATTCTTTTTTACTATACGATTCAGTCGGCTCAATCATCAGGCCAAAAACTTCGGGGAAAGCAACCGTCGGTGCATGGCCTCCAAAATCTAAAAAGAGTTTTCCGATTTTAGCAATCGCTTGTGCCTTGGGTGTTTTCGCCTTGTCGCATTTCTCAAAACTTTCTTTTTGCAATGTTAAAATAAACTCGTGCATACGAGGAACATGATCCGTTTTCTCCGGAAGAATCGGGAAGGTCGTTTTTAATTTTTCTAGTAAGTAGCGCGCCGATAAAACGGCCATCGCCGACATTTTTAACACGCCTTCACCACCTAAGGATTTAAGATAAGTGTAGGCGCGGACTTTGTGGGCGAAATTTCCATAGTGACGGTGGAACTCACCGATGGATTTTGATTTTTTTACTGGAGTGTACACGCCATTTTTGAGTTCTATTTGTACGCCCGGTAAGTAGTCGACTAATTTTTCCGACACCGCGACGATTCCATCGCCAGGGCCGCCTCCGCCATGTGGGATGGTCCAAGTTTTGTGCAAATTATTATGGACGGCATCGACTCCTAGTTTATTTAAATCCACGTGGCCTGCGATTGCATTCATATTGGCACCGTCCATATAAACTAAGCCGCCGACAGCGTGAATGAGTTCTGCCATTTGATGAAATTCGCTTTCAAAAATTCCCGAGGTGTTGGGGTTGGTCACCATAATACCTAAAATGCGTTGTTGATATTTTTCCACTTCTTTTTTTAATTGCTCTAAATGAATTTGTCCGTGTTCGTTGGCTTCGATGGTGACAATTCCATAGGTGATTCCATTTTCTACTTTGGTTTGTATGCCGGCCATGGTGGCAGTGGCAGGGTTGGTTCCATGAGCTGAGCGCGGGATGAGGACGATATTTCTTTGCTCGGCTTCATTCCGATCGCGGTGATAAGCTTGAAAAAGTTTAATCCCCACTAGTTCACCTTGAGCTCCCGCTACCGGTTGAGTCGTGACAGCACTTAAGCCAGTGATGGCCTTAAACATTTCTTGAATTTCAAATAAAACCTGCAGCGATCCTTGGGCATCTTCAATGGGAGCATCGGGGTGCAATTCAGTAAATCCTGCAAGTGAGGCGGCCCAATCGTTGATGTAGGGGTTGTATTTCATGGTACAAGAACCCAAAGGATAAATATTATCGTCGGGCGAAACATTGAGGTCGTTAAATTTTTGATAGAGTGCTTTTACTTCATCGAGACTTAGATTGGGCAGACCAACTTTTTGATCGGCAGCTCGCAATAAATTGGATGGAATATTGGGCAAGTTTAAAGCCGCAGTCGCGTGATCGATCGGAGCAAAGTGTGCGTCGATAAAATGAAATAATTTATTTAAATCATTTTCACTTTGTTTATCGGTAAATGAAACGAGGACTAAGGGTCTCAATGCTTCTCCATGATTATCTTTTTGAGTGATATCGAGACCTAAATGTAGCCCGTGAGTGCGAGCTTGATCTAAAAAGTTGCGTGCACTTTTAAAAGTCGACGCACTTAAATCGATGGCCACCTCGTTAAAAAATGGAGTTTGAGAAAAAGCCAAGCTCACGTCTTTTTTTTGCAGAATTTTTTGGGCAAAAGCGAGAGCTTTTTGGCGACCACTTAACACCGCTTGGGTCATGCCATTTTCTCCGCGGGTGAGCATCGAAGCGCCGGCAATCGATGCGACAAATGATTGATTGGAACAAATATTCGACGTCGCTTTTTCGCGGCGGATATGTTGTTCGCGCGTTGAAAGCACCATACATAAACATTCAAGGCCATTTTGATCTTTAGTCTTTCCGACAAATCGTCCGGCCGTTTGGCGAATGTCATTTTTATTTTTTTCATTAAAACGAATACCAAAAATCCCCAATCCAGGCCCCCCAAAATTAGGGCCGATGGCCAGGTGTTGGCCTTCGCCGACGATCATGTGGGCTCCTTTAATTTGCCCCTCGGCATCTTTGGTTAAACCAAATTGCGATGGAGGTGTCAGACCTTCTGTGGCAAGGAGCATGGGATCGATCACGGCAATAGATTGAATATTTTCGCGATGGCAAAAATCGGTGAGTGCATGGACGTCTTCGAGTAATCCAAAAGTATTGACTTGCGAGAAAACTAAGCAAGCCGTGCGGTTTTTATATTTTTGCATCGCTTGTTCGAGCGCCAGTTGACAAGTTCGTCCAGTTTTTTTGTCGGTTGGAATGGTCACAATCTCAACTTTCGTTTCGATGGCGTGCGTTTTTAAAACTTCGATGTCTTTGTGAAATAATCCCTCTGAAACCAATGCCACATTCGATTCTTTGACTAGTCTTGTGGCGGTGTTGATCGCTTCAAATAAACAAGTTGATCGATCGTAGAATGAAGCGTTGATCGCTTCAAAACCCGTGAGCATCGAAAGCGAAGATGAATAAATCCACAATGTCTGCAAGGTTCCTTGCGAGCGCTCGGGTTGATAAGGAGTGTAGGCCGTCGTTAAATTTCTAAGCGAACAAACAAATGGGACAATGTCGGTCGTCTTATAATCTTGCAGTCCACCACCAATAAAACTCGGACGAGTATTATTTTTTCCCGATAAATCAAAAAGGTGTTTAATCAAATGATCGTAAGAAAGGGGAGCATCCATCTTAAGCGGAGCTGTAAAGCGCACCTTAGGATCGATATGGGCATAGAGATCACTGAGCTTATTCATGCCCAAAACTTTCAACATCGCATCGATCTCTGAGTCGGTGGCCGTAATATAAAACGGAGAGAGCTCGCGCCCCCATTTTTCTTGCAGATAAGTCGGATCGTAATTTAATAAATGGGCGTGTTGCAAAGTTTTGACGTTTTGATTTTTAGTGGTGTTCGTGTTGGTTTCTAACATTTTATTTTCCTTTTTTCATACCAATACTTGCTACAGATTTAAGCTTTCGTTATGGGGTAAAATATTTTTATTTTCATTGGAGTATTTGAGCATTATGATGGCCTAACTATGCAAACAAATACAAGTGTAAAATTAAGTTGTAGGGCCTTTGATTTACTTCCCCAAAAAGCTCGAGAATTCATCTGTGAACATCCGACAATTTTTTCCATTTTTAACGATCGTAATCATTGCTTTGAATCTTACACTGATCCCCGCGATTTAAACTTTAATAATGATCAAAAAATGGAACTAGATTATTTCGATCCATTTTTAATGAGTCCTCCCGAGAGTCATTGGTTTAAGCAAAAAAATATCGCTCGCTATTTTGATTTTTTTAAATCAACTCATTTCGATTTTTTACTGACCCAAAATGCCAAAAAAGAATGGATACTATTGCAAAGTCAGGGCAGTTTTTCACTTAATTTTAAGCAACAAAGTGCAGAGTTCTTGCGCCAAAGTAAAAAAAATTTAAGTCAAGGCCCTCTGTATAAAGCTTTCTCCGCTAAATATTTTGCGCCCGAGACGTCGCATCGAATTTTTGATGCCTCCATGGGAACAGCGAAGGATGCTTTGCTCTTAAATAGTTTTGGCGCCCGCGTATCGGGCATCGAGCGACACCCTCTGGTTTATTTTTTTTTATTGCTCGCACAAGAAATTCACCCCACCTTTGAACAAATTTTATACGGAGACTCCTTAGGCTTGAGCTACCATCTTTACCCTTTGGAAAATAGATTTGATGCTATTTATTTTGATCCCATGTTTGAAGTCGATCATCGCGCCAGCTTGCCGCGAAAAGAAATGGCTCTGTTTAAAAACTTAGTGGGAGCCGATGGCGATGCCTCAGCTGTCTTATTGCATTTGTTGTTGCAGGCCCGCGACCGAGTGGTGGTGAAAAGAAAATTGCGCGGAGTTGATTTGGGAGAGGTTCACTCGCTTAAAGCATCGATGAGTTATTATGGAACGACTACGCGCTACGATGTTTACTTACTATAGATTCTATCCATCGACAGCTGTCGCTTGGAGTTTTTCCCAAATTTTTTGAATTTTATCTCGATGATCGCCTTGAATTTCGATGGTGAGGTGGGGATGATTTTTTTTAAGACTTCCCCCCGTGCCGAGTTGCGATTTAATTTTTTTTAAAAGAGATTCAAAGTAGGGGGGATTGTAAGGAAGGTCGAAGATGACAGTGACAATTTTCCCTCCGCGCGCTGCTTTTTCTATACGCATTTTGCATTTTAATTTTTTTAAGACGACCGGGACGAGATTTTCCACTTGATCGACACATTGGCAAGGTTCTTCTCGACATTTTTTGCATATTTTTAAATGAGATCCATCCGAGGAGTAAACGAGGCGGGTGTCATTTTTTTTGAAGTTGTTCATGGCCTTTCATCACTTTGATTCACAGTTTATTTTTCAATGCTTGAAAATTAAACTGTGAGGAGTATAATCCTAACATTAAAAATATAATTGAAAGGACCCCATGAATCCATTAAAAAATGAAAAGAAATTTAACGTGACTGCCCTTGGAAATGCTCTCGTCGATATGGAATTTGAAGTTGAAAATTCCGATCTACAAAAATTAAAAGTGGAAAAAGGCACCATGACTTTAGTCGATGAAGAGAGGCAACATTTTTTAACCGAGTCTTTAAATGGAATTTTTCACCGCAAGTCTTGTGGTGGTTCAGCTGCCAATACCATGATCGCGCTCGCGCAATTAGGAGGAGCGGGGTTTTATTCTTGCAAAGTTGCCGACGATGAATTGGGCCATTTTTATCACGCCGATTTATTGCGCAATCATTTATCCTGCAATCTTAAAAGCGATCGATTAGAAAAAGGAAAAACGGGTAAATGTTTGGTCATGATTACTCCCGATGCCGATCGCACCATGAATACTTTTTTGGGCATGACGGCGAATTTTTCTTCGGCAGATGTGGACTTCGAAACGATCACTCAGTCTGCTTGGCTTTATCTCGAAGGTTACTTAGTGACTGGAGAAAAAAGTTTTCAGGCGATGCTCGAAGCGATCAAGGTGGCAAAAGCCCACGATGTCAAAGTCGCGCTCACATTTTCCGATGTCAATATGGTCAATTATTTTCGTCCTCAAATGGATGCATTATTAGATGCCGGAATCGATTTATTATTTTGTAATGAAGCGGAAGCTTTATGCTACGCCAATATAGAAGGTGGAACTGAGTCGAGTCGATTTGAACAAACGATTGCCCTGCTTAAAAAGCGCGTTCCTATGGGCGCGATCACATTGGGAAGTAAAGGTGCCTACGTCTACAATAAGCACGAGCACGGGATGATTGTATCGACGCCAATTAAGGCCATCGATACAAACGGGGCGGGTGATTTATTCGCGGGAGCTTTTCTCTATGCCATTACTCACGGAGAAAATATTTTAGAGGCCGGTCGCCTCGGTGTTTATTTGGCCGGAGTTTTAGTAACGCAGTTTGGAGCGCGTTTAAAATTAGAGCAAGTACAAGAACTAAAAAAAGTATTTTATCCAGCATAAGCATTAAAAATAAATTTTAAAAAAGGTGATTCAAATGATGAACAAGCTTTCCAGCGAACAATTAAAAAGTCGCATCAGTCTTAAAAAATTATTTGCAACAGAACCCATCGAGACCGAGCAAATGGTCATGGGGTGGGTGCGTTCTGTGCGCAACTCCAAAAAGTTTTCTTTTTTAGTGTTAACTGATGGAAGTACTTTTGATCAACTGCAAATTGTCTTAGATGAAAGTTTGGTAAATTATCAAGACGCTTCTTCATTGCTTGCCGGTAGTTCACTGGCAGTGCGCGGAAAAATTGTTAAATCAGGCGGCAAGAATCAGGGCATTGAAATGCAAGCCACTCAAGTGCATATTTTTTCTGCCACGACGGAAGAGTATCCCTTGCAGAAAAAAGCAACTTCACTGGAATTTTTGCGCGAGCAGGCCCATCTAAGAATTCGCACCCAATTATTTTCTTCAATAATGCGTGTTCGTCACGAACTCAGCATGGCCACACACCAGTTTTTTTCCAATCGCGGATTTTACTATTTAAATTCTCCCATCATCTCAGGAGTCGACGCCGAAGGTGCTGGAGAAATGTTTACAGTTTCAACAATCGCTGGTCTTAAAGATAAAGCGCCAAAGCAAAAAGATGGCTCATTGGATTTTTCCCGCGACTATTTTGGAAAAGAAACTTACTTGGCGGTCACGGGGCAATTAGAGGGCGAATGTTACGCGATGGGGCTTTCTAATATTTATACCTTTGGCCCCACATTTAGATCGGAAAATTCCAATACGACTCGTCACCTTTCCGAATTTTGGATGATTGAACCAGAAGTTGCTTTTGCCGATCTAGAAGAAATTGCTTCACTCGCAAGCGATTATATTAAGCACCTCATTAACCACGCGCTCACTCATTGTGAGAAAGAATTGCAATTTCTACTTTCCAGAGAAGATAATGCTCAAGGGATAGTTCACCTAGAGACATTAAAACATGTAGCTACTTCAGAATTTATCCGCGTGACTTATACCGAGGCGATGAAGATTTTGGAAGATGTAGAAGCGCGCGAAAAGCGCTTTGAATTTCCCTTGGGCTTTGGCAAGGAACTACAAACAGAACACGAAAGATACTTGGCAGAAGTACATTTTAAATCGCCCGTGATCGTGACAGATTACCCCAAAGATTTTAAAGCATTTTATATGAAACAAAACGATGACGGTCTCACCGTTCGCGCCATGGATATTTTAGTTCCTGGAATCGGTGAAATCATTGGCGGATCGCAAAGAGAAGACGATCTCGAGAAACTTAAAAAGCGCATGGGGGAAATGCATATGCAGGAAGCTCCACTTTGGTGGTATCTCGATTTGCGCAAATTTGGATCGGTCCCTCATGCGGGTTTTGGTCTAGGTTTTGAACGGGCCATTATGTACATCACAGGCATGGGCAACATTCGCGATGTCATCCCATTCCCGCGAACTCCAAAAAATTGCGAGTTTTAAAATCCACAAATTGATCGTAATATAAAAATTATTTTGGGGTGGGTGAGGTATAAAATCTCGCTTTCGCCGCTTGGATTTTTTGATAACTTTGCAAAAGCTTTAAATGTTTTTCTTGGTCTTTTAAGTTTAAATCGGTGGGAGTCAAACCAAAAAATGTGACTTCGCCACTGATTGTATCGAGTGCTGGTTTAAGATTTTGTGCCCCATACATTTTTTCTAAGTTGGGGAGGTAATCAGATAATTTTAAACTTCGATCGAGTTCGATTTCTAAAAGAATATTTAAAATTTGATAGAAGCGTTTTCTCGCGGGAGAGTTATCGTTAAATGTTAAAAACATCTCCACAAATTGCTTGGCATCGTGAAATCGCTTAAGCGCGAGGAGAATAAGACATTTAAGCTCACCAATATTGAGTTGACCCCAAACACTGTTTTCATCAAAGGCAATACCAATGAGTTCAGAAATTCGCGTGTAATCATCGATTTCACTTTGATCGAGTTTTTTAAATAATTGCTCCAATGATTTTGGTTTTAATAGGTGCAGATTTAAAATGTCTTCTCTAAAATTGATAGCCTTGTTGTGGTTGTCCCAAATTAAATCGTCAGTTAAATAAATTTCTGAAAAATCGGGGACGAGAATCCGGCAAGCGGGAACTCCCAAATGTTCAAACTCACAAATATAAACTTCTTTATTTAACTTTTTGAGTAAGTTCATTAGATATTGGTATTCTTTGTCCGTGCTCCCCGTGAAATTCCACGGAGTGAAAGGATAATTTGCTTTTTGACTAAAAAATTTCCACGATACAACGCCGGTTGAATCGATAAAGTGGTCGATGATATTATTGTGCTCAGTGACGGCTTCGCGATTAAATGTGGGTGGAGTTAAAACATTGAGTCCTTCAAAGCTTCTTCCTTGTAATAATTCTGTGAGCGCTCTCTCCAATGCAATTTCAAGTGTAGGGTGGGCCCCAAAGGAAACAAAAACGCCACCGTTTTTTGGATTCATCAGCGTCACGCACATCACAGGAAATTGACCCCCAAGAGACGCGTCTTTTACTAGAATTGGATAACCTTCGCTTTCAAGTTTTAAAATGCCTTCAACAATCTTTGGAAACTGACTTAAAAAGTCAGCAGGAACATCGGGCAAAGTAATTTCTTCGAGAATAATTTTATTTTTAATGGCCCGCTCAAAAATTTCTGAAAGGCATTGAACGCGCGCTTCGAATTGGGTGTTGCCAGCACTCATTCCATTGCTCACAAATAAATTACCGATAAGGTTAACCGGAATATAAACGGTCTGTTGATCCGACTGACGAATGTAAGGAAGTGCGCAAATGCCTCTTTTTAAGTTGCCTGAATTTGTATCGATCAAGTGATCCGCTTTTAACTCGCCATCGGGATTATAAAGGGCGTGCAATTTTTCATCCATTAAATCTTTGGGGATGGAGTTTTTAGGCCCTGGTTGAAACCATTTTTCGTGGGGGTAATGAACAAAACTAGCATCCGCTTGTTCTTTTCCTAAGAAATAGTCGTTGTAAAAATAATTATTGCTCAGTCTTTCGAGATATTCTCCGAGTGCAGAACATAAAGCGGCATTTTTGGTCGCTCCTTTTCCATTGGTAAAACACATGGGGGAGTCGGCATCTCTTAAATGCACCGACCAGACATGAGGCACTGGATTTCTCCAAGAGGCGATTTCAAGTTTTATATCTAGGGCCTTGATGACTGCAGTCATTTTAGCGATGGTTTCTTCTAAAGATGCATCCTTGCCTGGAATCATGGTTTTTTGTTCATTTAAGTTAAGCTCGCTAAAAAATAAATCGGAGTCAGAAGCCTGATGGTGATTAATTTCGATTTGAAATTCCGGCCCTTGTTGAATCACTTTTTTAACGGTACAGCGATCGATGGATTTTAAAATACCTTCTCTATCGTGCTCCGAAATACTCTCTGGCAAATCGACTTCTATTTTAAAAATTTGTTGATAGCGATTTTCTGGATCGACAATATTATTTTGTACGAGTGTGATTTCATCGGTGGGGATTTTGCGAGCGAGGCAATAGACTTTGACAAAATATGCCGCACACATGGCCGAAGACGCTAGGAAATAATCAAATGGCCCTGGAGCGGTGCCATTGCCGTTATAGCGAATGGGTTGGTCGGCGATAATGCTATAGTCATCAAAGTCGGCCTGAATTTTTAAATGATCTAAAAATCGCGTTTTAATTTTCATGAACGGTCTCTTGAAATAAAATATTTAGAAGTATTGGTCAGCATTCTTACGAGAGTTTGCTCAATAACAAAAGCTAAAATATGGAAGAAGGAATATTTATAGGCCGCAGGGTCTATTTTTTACCCGATGGCGGCCTTTGATTGCGATGATTTTGTTGATTTTGGCCATTTTGAGGCGATCTTTGGCGATCGTTTCTATCAAAGCGTTGATTTCTATTTTGATTGTTATTTTGGTTTTGATTTTGTCTGGGCCCTGAAGCGGATCTTTGCTCGGGTTTTCTTTGCTCTCGATTATTATTTCTTGAATTTTCTCTGTTGTTTTCTCTGGTATTTTCTCTGGACCCTTTTTCCACCTGACCGCTGATTTCTTCTAGTTCTTTCATGGCTTTATTTTCCAAGAATTCATCTTCATTGGCATGTTGAGAAATGGGGGCATCGGAGTAAAAAATTTTTTCTTTCGGAAGTCCGATAATTTCACGCGTTTCATCGGTAATATGTTCGAAACTTTCTGGGAATCGATAATTTTCTGGAAGTTTTATATCTTCGGAAAATTGATTTTGAGCGTATCGTCTTTTGACTCCGCGATCGGTTAGGAGTTCAAATTGCTCGACTAATAAATGCAAGCGAAGCACCTTTCCAATGTCGCCATTTAAAACTTTAACAATGGTTTGCTCTTCGGGAAGGTTGCGTCTTTTTTCGGTGTAAACTTCGTCTTCGTATTTAATACAGCACTTGATTTGCCCACAAACACCATTGAGTTTAGAAGGGATCAAAGCGAGGTTTTGATTTTTTGCCATTTTAATGGAAACACTTCCATAATTTTTAAGAAAGCTAGAGCAGCAAGTTTGTAAACCGCAAGCTCCGATGGCCCCGAGAGCCGCGGCGCGGTCGCGCACAGAAATTTGACGAAGCTCGATGCGCATTTTTAAATCGGCAACTAAATCTTTAACGAGGTCGCGAAAATCCACTCGCTCGGGAGCATTAAAATAGAAAACGGCTTTTTTACCAAATTGAATAAATTCAACATGGGTGAGCACCATTTCTAATTTGTATTTATCAATTAATTTGAGGCAAAGGACTTCGGCTTTTTTTTCAGCAGCCCTAAAATCCATTTGAGCTTGGATGTCTTCATCCGACGCTAGCTTGGCAATCGAGCGCAACACTCCCATGCTTTTTTGATATTTGACTTCGTAGGGGAATGAATTGATATAACCAACTGTCATTCCGCGGTCGCTCATCGCCACCACTTTTTGGCCGTAGGAAAATTTTTTCTTTCCCACTAAAAATGGAAAAGATTTAGCATTGCCGGGAAAGCGTACGCGGACAAGTGAAATCGGTTCGCCGTCTTTGAAACGACTTTCTCTTTCTTCATTTTGAGCTGTTGAAGTGCCAACTGATTTTTCAGTCGATGAGCTGTCATCTTCGTATTCGTTTTCAATTATTATTTCGTTCTCATCTATGACTTCGACTTCTAAGTCCTGATGACCTTGTTCGTTTGCGGTGTTTAACATGGCATTCACTTTATTTTACTTGAATATAATGCATCATTATTTCAATTTTTTATTAGATTAAATCAGTATCATTTTAATGCAAAATGATCCTAATGAATAGCTTAAATCCCCCTCGAACTTTAATTTTCAAGAGCAAGGCAAAACTATCTAGCGACTTAGATTCATTTTTTTATAAATGATGGGATTTGATTTAACAGATTGCAGTTAAATTTAGCTTTTAAACTTACTTCTCTCATTTTTTGAAGCGTCTGATCGATATCCACGAGGGAATCAGGATGAGCGCATTTGTGCGTTAAGACTTCATTCAAGAGTTGTTTATACTCCGCAGGATTATTTTTAAATTCCTGAATGGTTTCGTAACTAATGGCATTTTGTGGGAAATATTTTTGGAATAAAGGGGGGGGGGGCAGTTTATTTATAGGTTTTGGGTAAATGTAAAGACATCGACTCTTGATTGTGGGAAGAATGCCAAGCATGGAATCAATGAGAAATATGAATAAAGTAGGTGCGCTTGGGTCTTCAATGACTTTTAACCACTTGTTCCAAATAACATTGGAGATTGTATGAGCTTCTTCTATAATCACAATTTTAAAAGGCAGTTCAATTTTTGATCGATCTAAAAATGTGGGCAATTGTTCAATATCGGGATGATTAATAGAGTAGTTTCTCTCTTTTTTTGAGCCAGCTTTTGTCGTTCGCTGAGTCCCTATATCATCAAATCTAGAAATATAAAAAATATCAGGATGGAAAAGGGGAATTTGGGCGCGAAGTAAAACTTCGAAAAAAAAACTTTGATAAAAATAAGCTTCGCCTTCACATTGTACTAAAAATGCTTGATGAATATTTCCCGATTTAAGTTTGAGTGCAAAGTTTTGCACGAGGTTTTGATCAAAATTCATCTAAATTCCAAGTAATTTTTTGGTGCAATGCTGGATGTCTGATTGAACTTCATCGACATCATTTTCCGCATCAATTGTAACAATGCGATTTGAAAATTGCTCAGCACAAGCATCAAAACCTTCCACCAGTAATTGATAGAAATCCATTCCTTTGGATTCAAAATAGTCCTTCGGGGCATTTCTTATTTTTTGCCTAGCAAGTGATGTCTCTGGAGAAATTTTTAAATAAAAGGTTAAATGTGGCATGAGGTTTAATGGAAAAGATTGGTGGCACTTAAGCACTTCATTCATTCCTAATCCTCTTGCGCATCCCTGGTAGCTTAGAGTGCTATCGATATAGCGATCGTAGATCACAATCGTTCCTGGTTTTGCCAACTCACTCAAAGTCACTTCACTTAAGAGCTGAGTTCTCGAAGCAAGAAAAAGATGTGTTTCAGCAAGTGGATGAATATCTTTTTTAGATTCTAAAATTGCATTTCTCAATCGTTCACCGAAGACGGTTCCTCCCGGTTCGCGCAGAATAATGACTCTAAATTGCAGTCTTTCTAAAAACTCGCTAGTCCGTGCAATTTGAAGCGATTTACCTGCACCTTCGATGCCTTCAAAACTTAGAAAGTATGATCCAGGAAATTGTGGTTTTCTTAGGTTTTCGATGAATGATTTATCTATTGTGGTAACATTTTTTAATTTTGAGTCTGCGCTCATCATAGATCCTTTTAAAGGTTGCAAAAATAAATCTATGGTAGCGGAAGTTTAATATGTCTTCAAGTCAGCACGAGTTATTGTTCGTTAATAGCTTCAGCATTTTCAACTTCATTATTATCTTTTTCCATGGTTTCTTTAGAGACTTGATTTTGAACCGGATCGAGTTCGATCGGCGTTGCATCGTTATAGTAGTAATTATTGTCATCGGTGCTGCTACTACCCTGATCATTTTGTTGATTGTCCATTTGTTGTTCAAAATTTCGCGATTGAGTGTATGTTTGAGTTTTTTGGGATTGAATAGGGGAAAGTACTTTCTTTTCACGAATAATTGATCTCGGCGAATTGTTAATGCGGTTTTGTCGATTTGCTTGTGATGGAACAAAAGTATTTTCTAGCTCATTTGATGGAGTGTTTAGTGTGTCACTATTATCCGATTGCTCCCCCAAACCTTGGCGATTAAACGGCAAGTCTTTTAGCGCCTGAGTTTTTTGAAGCCCTAAATAGAGGAATGATATAAGTAATGTGAGTCCAATAAAAAAGATTAATTTTAAAAATGGTACTCCCTCTGTCTGAGTTGTTTTAATAGATGCCAGCGTTTTTTGCTCGCGGTCCCATTGATCTGTTTTTTTGGCATGACCCAAATAGGCAAGTCCAGAGAGAGCTTCTAAAACAGGTCGATTCTTTTTTTGACTCATTTCAGTTTGAGCATAGATTGTATCTTTTGGTTTTCCAGGTAGATGGTCGGAGTCCTTTAAATTTCTTCGATCGAGGCCTTCCATTTGATACAGTTTATTCCAAGTGTGTCCTCCGTTAAAAGACACCAAGTCAGTGACTAACAGGTCATTGGTATCTAACATACTTTTGAGATGATCTCTTTTAAATGGGCCGGATTTTTGACCTTTTAATAAGAGATAATAGTCGCGATCATCGCCATTTTCGTCTTCATCTTGATGATTAAAATTATGAGTTGAAATAAGTTCTAACTTTCTTCTTTGAAAGTGGGGATGCTCGTAAACCAATCTCCAATCATCACTTTCAATATTTTTGACTTCATATTGACTTAGATCTTCTACATTTTCGGTGACAATCGTTTTCAAATCAAACAAGGCAACAAATCCCAAGTGTGCATCATGTAGCCTCAGTTCAAATATGTGCTCTTTGCTGTGTACGCGCTTTGAAATGGTCTCCTCATTATAAAGAGAATCTTGGAGAGATATTTTTTTTAAAGCTTGTGAATGACTCATATTCGCACCTTTTATCAAAGTCTTTGAGTCATCATCGTAATAAAATGGTTTTTTGTTTAAAAAAAAGAGGCCACTTACGGCCTCTTCGTTATAAGGGAAAAAAATTCCAATTCATGAGACTAAAGTGAATAATCGATACTGAGGAGGAATTTTGGCTTGAGCGCCCCTTCGGAAATAATTTTATGATCGTTTGAAGCAAAAACATCCGATGAAACTTCTCCAGTTAGAGTTAGCTTCGGAAGAAAATTATAACCAGCACCAAAACCGTATCCAAGGTCGTATGCATTTGTAGTGGCAATAGGAGCCTCTGCATAATTGTATTTTAAGGAAGCAAAGACAGACAATTTATCATTAAATTGATAAGTAAACACAGCTGGCTGCATCTCATGAATCATAGAGTGGCTTCCAACTGTTAAATCGTTATACATTCTAAAAAGTGTAAAATCATCGACGAACGTATAAGTTAAATTCTCTGTTAATTGAATATTGATAGTTGGAACTAACTGAACTGCTCTTCTCCAAGTCGTATTCTTAATTTGCGCAAACTTAGGATCATTTGTAAGATATTGGGCAAACAATGACGCGTTATTTTTTCCAAAATTCTTTGTCAGTTTCGCATTAAGGCGATCGTTTCCGTAGCTTCCACGGCTATAAACAGGATCGTTATATCTACGCGCGTATCCAAGATCAAGTTGAACTCCTGCATCTGCTTCCCTGAGAACATTCTTTTTTGTAACAGCAACTAAGCCACGAGTAAACTTATGTGTATCTAAAACGAAGAGTACTTTATCTTTGTTTGTATAGCGAAATTCAAGCGAGGTCGTTAATGACCAATCTTGAGCAAGTTTATAACCCACAGTTAAAACTTGAAGATAAGAAAAGTGATTGAGTTTGTAGGGTGCTTTGACAGAAGCATTTGTATCTTTATGAAGTGCAGCTTCTAGATTATACTCACCGTGGTAACTAAAAATGAAGTTGTCTTTAACATTGGAAAAAGCATAAGGCTTTGTCGCATTCGTTTGTGCAAGTAAGCTTGTAGTTAAAAGGAGCGCAAGTGCAAGGCTTCCCATTTTAGCAATAAACATTTTCTTCTCCTAAAATTGTCGGATTAATCATTAAAGATAATTAAGGTATCAAATAATTATAAAAGAACAATAGGAAATATAGAAAACTTTAACTATCTCCGAATTTGGCGAGTGTTCAAAAGCTTGTTTTTTTATGAGATGAGAGATTAAATAGCATTTTACATTTTGAATAAGGTAAATGAATTAAATGACGAGCTGCTTTAAGAGATACTTTTACTCATTCCTGATGTTCTTAATCGATGGTTCAACTCTCTTTTTGCGTTTTCCTCTTTCCATTATTTGCATCTTGCTGCGTTTTATTCCAATCCTCCGGTGTCGACTCGATTTTGAACGTCAAAATTTGATGGATTTTTTTCCTGTATTTGAACAGCTTCTAAGCCTTGACCATTTTCGATGGTCTCCCACATTTTTACATGTCTCGAGCGAAGGAGAGTTAGAGCAAGCATTTCCACTCATCGAATATGGTCTAAATCATTATGACATTTTTATTTTACTCATCACTTCTCCCTCCGTGGAAGGAAAGGCGATGACGTTGAAAAAAAATTGGAGTGAGCGCGGGAAGAAGCTTTTAATATATCGCGTACCTTTATTGAGTGCATCTCCCATTCAATTTTTATATTTTCAATCGACCATTCAAATGTTGTGGCAAGTTAGACAAAAATCACCCGAACGATGTCAATTGGTTCTGGTGCGCTACGATTTTTTCCCCGAATTTTTTTTCATGCGCCATTTAAAATTTGATCTGGTGCTGATTTCAGCAGCGTGGCACCGCGATCGGATGATTAATCTTCTTTTTTTAAAGTATTTTAATAAAATTTATGCCGCTTCAAAAGCGGAGGAAAATAAGATTAAAAAAGCGATGATTGATAACTTTGGGGCGCAACTTTCAATCAACATAAAGTGGGGGCATTTTGATTTGCGGACGGAACGCATTTTTAATCGACAAGAAGATGCCAGTCTAACGCTAAAAAACAAATTTCCGGCTTTAGAAAAAATTTTTAAATGGTTGTCGATCCAAGAAACACAAAAAATTTTACTCATGGGAAATGCGTGGGTCTCCGACCTAGAAGCACTTTGGGATGACGAAGTTGAGCATGCCCTATTATCTAAGCAATTAAAACTGGTCTATATCTCTCATCAAACAGATGCAGTTCAACTAGAAAAGCTTGAAAAATTTCTCCTGCAAAAAATGTCTGCGCGATGGGGGTATAAAATTTGGATGGACAGTGAGTTAACAAACCCCACGACCTTAATTGATGAAATGATTAATAATCTTAGTCATGCCGTACACATAATTCAAGTAAGAGGAGTTTTGTGCGAGGCTTATACTTATTTTTCTCATGTTTATGTGGGAGGATCTTTTGAGCGATCCATTCATTCAGTAAGTGAACCTTATATCGCTAATTGCCAAATATTTGTGGGGCCCAAAGTGAGTCGCTCCACGGAGTACCGCTGGATTGTCGATAGCGATCCAAGTAAAATACAGATTGTGTATTCATTTAAAGATATCCTAAAACAATGCACCCTCACTCCAAAAAAGTTGGACCCACAATTTCGATTGAAGATGATGCAAGTGATAAATGAACATCGACAAGCATTTCTTTGCATGAGACAATAAATTATGGTTTTACAACAAAAGCTCGATGCGGTTTTAATCGGCCACAATTATTTAAATACAATGCTCGCTATGACCTTGATCAAAAAGGGAAAAAAAATACTTTTGATCGACGATGTTCGCTTTAATGCCGGAGAAATTTTAACACATTCATTGTCCATGTTAGATTTAATGACACTTAAATCATGGGCAGAATTCAATCAAGTTAGGTCATTGTTGCGAATTGAGGATTATCTTCAGCCCCATCAATATTTTATTTTTATCAAAAAAAGAGAAGTTTTTTTAGGTAACCAAGTGTCTGCAAATCTGCAAGAGCTAGAGAGAAAATACCCTGTATTCTTTAAAGCAACTGATGTGCAATCGAAATTAAAACTAAGCTTGCAAGCCGAGGAGTTTTGTCTCGAATGGTCTAAACTCTTCGTGCATTTTAAGCCTCATTTTTTCAAACCTGACTTGAGTTTAGCTAAACTTTTAAAACAATCAAAATTTTCACTACTGCTCGAGCATTTTCTTTATTTCTATCAGTCATTTAAAAACAAAGTTCACCTCGATGATGAAACTCGTGCCTTATTAAATAGTTTAACATATACCACCAGGGCGATTTTTCATGGGCACCTTTCACAGACCGGCCAGTTAAATGAGCTAGTTCACCTTTATCTCACTATGATTCTACCTTCCTATAAAGTGAATCACGATGCGCTGATGCAAGATTTTTTACAGGAACTGAAACAAGCGGGAGGGGAGTTTAAAGAAATGTCTGTTGGGGAATTTCAATTACAGGGGTCCATTGTAAAAGGAATGGAGCTTAAAAGTTTCGATGGTCTGATAGAATCTAATCAGTATATTTTTATGGGAAGTTTGCCCAAAGAGTTGGATTTTGACTGGGAGCAATCTCGAGGACAATACACATCTCTCAATGTTCAAATTCAATTGGCACAGACGCCTCATTTTTTGCGCCAAAAAAAAGTAATTTCTTCCAGCCCGATGAGAATATCTACTGATCGTCCTTTATTTGAAATGACTTTTTTCGAAAAATCGATCGAGATTAAATGGGTTATTTTTCGCCAGTCAGGTACGAAACTTTCTTTTGTTAAAGAAAGTGTACTTAACGACATTAAACGTGAATTACTTTTCTTGTTTCCAGAATTTTCTTTTGAAATTAAAGCTTACAGTATGAATTTTAGCAAAGATCTTTTTCTCGTCGATAGTGGCTTTCATTCATTTGGTCGGTCAGCAACGAAACAAATGGGGAAACAATTAAATTTGATTCTATCACCTTTAAGGAAACAAAGGGCCAAAAATGTTTTTTTTATTGGGCCTTCTCATCGTTTACTTAAAAATAATTTAGGATTAACTTCAACATTGATTGAAATTAAAAAATGGCAAGAGCAAAAATAAATCAAAGAGGCCAGACGGCCGTGGAGTATCTTTTTTTAATAGCAGTCTTGGCAACTGTGATTTTGTCCATTTTGTCGACGATTAAAACGCAGTACTTAGGAAAATTTGAAGATTGCCAAAAAACAGCAGGAAGAAAATTTTTACTTTGTCGCATTGGTTTTGCATTTTCCGATAACGGACTTTCTGAAGATAAAAAATTCCAATACTATCCCATGAAAAAATAATGTCTTAAATGATGCGCTTGGATTTTTATAAAAGTGTGCTTTCAAACGTTCGCAGCTGTCTATTTTTAGTGACAAAGGGAACTTTAAAAAGTTGATTGTGAAAGCTTAAATACAAGCCACTTTCAATAAAGCGGCATGCAAATAAAGCCTCAGTGACATTTTGAAGTGCATCGGAATCTTCAAATCCCAATGGGATCATCGCTCCAGTAAAAATAATTGGAACTTCCCACGTGGCTTTTTTTTGAAAACAATATTTTGCCGTCATTTCCATGGTGTCTGTACCGTGAAGGACTATGATAGGCCGCGCATCTTTTACCGCTTCTAAGAGTGCTTGAAATATTTTTTCTCGATCCTGATCGTCCATATAAATGGAATCCTTGGACATGAGCGGGATGACTTTGATTTCGGTATTTGGGAGGCGTAATTTTTGATGAATCTTATTGCTAATAACTGTCCCGCGATTTTCTAAACTCCCGTCGTTTTCGTCGTAAGTTTTTTCGATCGTTCCACCGGTGGTCATAATTGTGAGTTTTACCAGGCCTTGGCGAAGGTAAAGCTTAGTTTCTTCTTCAACACTTCCTGCAGTCATTATCTGAGGGTGATGAGGGAGGGAGTTTTTTTCTGACATGAGAGCTCTCGTTCTTTCTAGATTCGTACTTAAGTTAATTTTTACATCATACAAAAGGTCACTTTTTTTTAAAAGTAAAATGATGGAGTCAACCTTGACAACGATGGCATTGACGTCAATTTCTTTATAAGAACAAAAATTACATGATGGAACAAGGAGAATTGATATGGAAAATGCGACTCAAAAGAAAAATGGAAAGATTAGTGTTAATACGACGGATATTTTTCCGATTATTAAAAAATGGCTTTATTCTGAACACGACATCTTTTTGCGCGAACTTGTGGCCAATGCCACCGATGCGATTACAAAAAGGGCCACACTCTCGCGGGTGGAAAATTTAGAATGTCCTCAAGGGAAAATAAATATTTTTGTCTCTAAAAAAGATAAGACGATTAAAATTACTGATAACGGCCTTGGGATGACAGAGGCAGAAATTGAAAAATATTTGGCGCAGCTTGCTTTTTCTGGAGCGGAAGAGTTCGTCAATAAAATGAAGCAAGATGGAACGAAACTAAATACCGACATTATTGGAAAATTCGGTTTGGGGTTTTATTCGGCTTTTATGGTTGCTAGCAAAGTGAGTGTTGAATCTTTATCCTATCGACCTGCCAGCGAGCCAAGCTTATGGGTTTCAGAAGGTGAAACTGATTATACTTTTTATCATTCATCCAAAGATTCGATTGGAACAACAATTACACTTCATTTAAACGAGGAATCCGAAGAGTTTTTAAGCGCCTATAAAGTACAATCGACGCTTAAAAAGTTTTGCGACTTTATGCCTTATGAAATTGAAATATTTGATGTTGATCAAGAAGCCAAGAAAGATGAAGCTGAAGATACAAACAAAAATAATCAAGAGTTTCCATTTCTATCTTTAGGGGTGGTAAATACAATTTCTCCAATTTGGAAATCAAAGCCATCGGCACTTAAAGATGAAGATTATATCGAGTTTTATCGCAAAGAATTTCCAATGGATGGTGATCCTTTATTTTGGATTCACTTAAATGTAGATCATCCTTTCACTCTGGAAGGTGTCTTATTTTTTCCAAAATTAAATCCCAATAAACCTTTTAATGATTCAAATATTCGCTTGTATAACAAGCAGGTTTTCGTTTCTAACCAAGTAAAAGAAATTATTCCCGAGTTTTTATCGCTCTTAAAAGGTCATCTAGATTCAAGTGATATTCCCCTAAACGTTTCGAGATCTTCACTTCAAGGTGATCCAAATATTAAAAAAATTTCCAATTACGTTATAAAGAAAGTCGCGGAAGCTCTTAAAAAACTTTTTAACAATGATCGTGCAAAGTTTGAAAAAATTTGGCCGGATATCTCTCTCTTTGTAAAATATGGTGCGATATCAGATTCAAAATTTGATGAAATGATGCGCGAATTTATTATTTTTAAAAATGCCGAAGATAAATTTGCGACCTTTAAGGAATTAGAAGCATCAATTCCAACTGAGTACACTGAGAAATGTAAGGGAAAAGTGATTTATTTTGAACAGGGTAAATCAGATTTAAGCTTAAAAACCCAATTAAAAAATAAAGGGATTCCATGCATTATTACCGAAAGCTATATCGATCCACATTTTATGCAACATGTAGAGTTTCAAAAAGTGGGCGAGCAAACGGTAAAGTTTGTAGCTATCGATGCGGCCATTTCTGATTTATTTGAAAAAGGTGAAGTGGAAGCAGTCGATTTAGAAGTGAAAGAGTTTTTTACAAAGATTTTAATCTCAGACCAAGGGAAAAATGATCAGCTCGATCACGATGCAAAAGAAAAAGCTGAAATGCAAAATGCCATGATAAATGGAGGCACTAAAGATATCGAGTTGATGTCTAGTTTTGATCGGGAAGCTCTGGCCTACTTTAGAGTCGATGAAATGGAAAAGAGAATGCAAATGATGGCCAAGCAAATGGGGAACGAGGCCATGTTCCCTGTTAAAAAAACATTAGTGATTAACCCGAAACATCCACTAATTAAAAATGCCTTGACCTTTAACTCCAAGGGAAATGAAGAATTGGCCACAAATCTTTGTTATTACGTTCGCGATCTTGCAAACATTTCATCTGAAGGACTTTCAGCTGAAGATCGCGAAGCATTTGTGAAGCGATCGCAAAATCTCATGGAGCAATTAAGTAAAATGGCATTACAATAGATTTTAATTAATATTCACCAAAGGATTCATGGATGAAAATAAGCATGAGAAAAAAGCTTGCGAAAGGTCGTACTAAACTAAGTTGGCTAGACTCTTATCACAGCTTATCCTTTGGTGACTATTACGACCCACAATGGATGAATTTTCACAAGCTCCGCGTAGTTAATGACGATTATATCGCCCGCGGTGAAGGGTTTCCAATGCACGGACATTCGCATATGGAAATTATCACTTACATTCACCGTGGCGAGCTTATTCATCGCGATAGTTTGGGCAATGAACGTTCTTTAAAAGCGGGCGATTTACAAGTGATGAGCGCTGGATCTGGTATAAGGCACTCAGAATATGCAGGCCCTGTTGAAGATGTTCATTTATTGCAAATTTGGCTCATGCCAGATGATTTAAATCAAAAGAATAAATTAACCTTAAATCAAATTCCGCCGGCATATTTTGATTTTTCAAAGCACGAAATTGCCTCCTTTAAACATAATCAATTAAACATAGTTTTAGATGAAAAAATGCCAGAAAAGAAACTCAATGTCTCAGCATCTATTGGGTTAGGTGATTTTTCTATTAATTCAACCTGTGACCTTTTGCCAAAGCACAATCGGCAATATCGCTACTTGCACCTGTTAGAAGGAAAAATATCCTTTAATTACGATGGGGAAGTTTTGTTTGCCAATGAGGGAGATGATATTTTTATTGAGCTCTCGAGGGATAACCTTTCGAAAAATACTTCAAACGAATTGCTTTTTACAGCAGATGCAGCCACTAAATTATTATTTATCGATCAATAAGGTTATTAATGTTTTGAGCGGACGGATGATTCAAACAGCATGTATTGACGATCAAATAAAACGGAATAGTTGATATATTCTAAAATTTCTCGAGGTTGTTTTAAGCCTAAGCTTATAAAAAATGGCGCGAGAAATTCTGCTTTCGTATACAAAATAAGCTTATTTTTAATTTTTAAATTTTTAAGACGCAAAGCTTGTGAATTTGAAGCTTGAGACAGATCTTCAAAAAAAAGAAATTTTGCACGAAGGTCATTGATATCTGTTGTGGCAAGCAATGACAGATCGCGGACTTCTAATAAGGAAAATCCTAAATCCTGCAATAAAAAATCCAAGTGAACTAAGAGTTCTTCAGCTTCCATTGTCTTAAATTTTTGAGGATATTTCTCGTTAAGAAGTTCAATTGTTTTCTTTGCACTGTAAGGAGAAAAGCCGCGATCTTTAAGTAAATTAAGAAATTCCTCATTTTTTGAAGTATGATCGCTTTTTCTTGAATTTGAATTATCTAATTCTGCATTTAATAATTTAAGTTTATTCATGCAATTTTCTTGAGCGTATAGATTAAAATTCCCAATCATCAAAAGAGTAATTAAAAAAATGCCCCATTTGAAATTATTTTTTTTTGTCGAAAGAGTTGAATATGAATTTTGCAGCATGATAATCCTCTAGTATTTCGTGTCAAAATACTGACAAATAAATCTTCGCTTGTAAAAAATCCTTTTCCAACATTTCTTTACATTCAATTTTCACTACAGATGGGTAAATATTTTTTGCTTTGTTCGGTGAGGTCTATAAGCACTGGGTGTTCAGCTCTGGCCAAAAATCCTCGGGAATAAAGTTGGTAAGGACGATAGGTTATCACATCTTCTGTCTTTACCTGCACTTCGCTTTGGAACGGTGATTTTTGAACAAATTCAATTTTAAGCGAGGTGTTTTTTTGTGGCAATGAAAATGGAAGAAATTCTTGATAGTTTAGAAATCGTCCTTTTGATTGGATGCTCTTTTTCATCTCTTTTGTCCAAGAATAGCTATCGTTGAGGCATAAAATTTCATAAGAATGAAGAGTCTTTTTATATTTAAAAAAAGAGGGAAGATCATCATTTTGATTTTCAGTCGCAGTGAGGATTTCAGCATTTTTGTCTTGATTTATCTGTTGGATTTTTTGCCAAAAACTCATTTTTTGCTGTTCCATCATTTGTACTAGTTTCAATCGTATAGGCATTTTTTCTTGTGGATTTTTTGCATTGCTGACGAAGCTATGATCGAGATCATTTTCTGTTAAGCAAAATTCACGAGGGTTATTTTGATCGACAATTTTTATGCTAAATGATTTTTTTAATAAAGCTTTAATGTCTTGTGATGCTGAAAGTTCAGGCCCTATATCACTTTCCATGCGGCACTCTTTTGTCACAAATTTTACAAGAATGTCGTCGCCATTTTTTATAGTTTGGTAGCTGGAAACCAAAAGGTTTTTGGAAGGTAAGTTTTCAATAGTGGAGTTGCTTTTTGCTAATTCAGAAGAAATTTCCTCCGATATGTTTCGATCTGCGCCAAGATCTAATAAAAGATAGTTTGATTCCTTTGCATCGATACTGGTTTTACAATTAACTTCTTTTAAATCATTTTGTACCATCATATAAAGCTTATTTTTTTGACAAAAATCTAATAAATCATTTTGATTTTCTTCACTTGATAGATTTTGCGCACATTTTTTTTCTACTTGAAGCTTGTTCATTTGGGGACTCATGGTAAGTAAACAAGTTTTTACTTGACTCTCATTAGCATGATTAATTGAATTTTTAATTTTTCCAAGCACAAGACCAGTACCAACACTTAATGCAAGGGGACCCTCGATGCTTATTATTGGATTTAATCCAGAGCTGCTTTCGGAATCGTTCTTTTCTAATTGATCTGTTACAAGTAATTTTGGATCATTTTTAGAATGATCTGTCGCGACCGTTTGATTGGATTGCGTCTTAGAACAAGCCATTGTTATTAACAGAATTAAACATATTAGAATTTTTGATTTCATTTATACCTCTTGAAAAACAGTTGCGTAAAATTTGTTTATGTATGCGCCTTGGATAAATAACATGTTTTTTGTTTTTTGTAGATCATGATCTAATGACGAAACTTTAAACTGTATAAAAAATAGTCATAGTTATAAAAATTACTTATTCTCTCACTTTTGGGCATAAATTTGAGAAGATCTTTAAAATGCTTGTATTTTTTCCCGAGGTTGTCAGTGATTTTATCAAAGAATAATTTAGTCAAAATATGGTTGTGTTTTTCTCTTGTTTCCCTATCAACTACAAATATATTTGCAGAGGGTTTTCAACGCCCAGATAACCACCGTGGCCTTGATCTAGTTTGTTCGAGTTCTCTAAAGTATTTTTTTGACCAAACAAAGACTGGAAATTCTATTTGGAGTCCCTTTTTAAGAGATGTCGTTTCACCCATTCTTGGATTTGGAGGGATGTTTAATTCCGAAAATGGCAATATTATTAATAAAGATTTTAAGGTCAAAGGGAATATGTTGTTTTTTCCCAAAACAGGTGAGGAAGTCGTTCAATTAATAGTAAGTTTAGACCCCAAAATAAAACAAGCTTATTTTAAATACAATATTGAAACAAAAATATTGATGCTTAAGGGGAATGAATCGGTAGAAGAACAGCAGGAGCTTCTGAGACAGTTAGTGGTTGGGACGAATTTTTCACCCTATGTGCAATCGCCCGCCAAAAAAATTCAAAGAAATGCTTTGGGTTTAAGTAAAATGATTTTGAAGAATGATCAAGTGCAAGTCATGGATGTCGTAAAACATTACTTAAGTGTGCTCAAAGAAGGGACTGCTCAACAAGCAAAAATGGCGCGGAAGCTACTTTTTGTTGCACCGACAGGTATGGGGAAGACAGAAATTTTTAAACGTTTATTTTCAATAAGGCTTAAAAGTAAGAAGCCAAAGATACATATTGTACTTTCTGATAAAATTTTTCTCTCAAAGACGCTTAAAAAGGAAATTGAACAAATAGAAGATGATTCTGTTCAAATTATCGAGTGGGATGGAACAAATTTAAGTGACCCAAGAAAGCTAGAGGAAGTTGTTCGTGATTTTAAAAAATCCAAGAAGCATTTAGTGATTATCAGTACAGTTCAATCATTGAGAAATGTTAAAAATCAATACTCAGAAAATAATGATACATTGAAAGCATTTAGAGATGAATTATCCACAGTCTTTTTTGATGAAGCTCACCATATTGGAGCAGAACACACGAGTCATTTAATGGATTATTTTGTGAATCAAGCGACTCAAAAAGATCTATTCATGTTGGGCGTTACGGCAACTCCTTTTCACGAAGAAAAATCTATTCTAGATATCTTTAATCACAGTGTTTATTTTTCTTATATCGATGATGCAGAATCGGTGATTGATAGACTGGATCAAGCGATAGATGATGGCAATCCTTTGGAACTTGAGATTGGAGCTCGAGAAGTTTTAGAGCAATTAAAAATGGGCATTAGAAAGGGCGAGCTCACACCTATCCGTAGCCAAACGATTTTAAATGAAAATGCACTAAGTATTCCAACTGGTAAAATGTTTATAAAAGGAAAAGGGAATCGTTATCGTTTTAATCCGGATTACTATGAGCATTTATTTGAACGTTTGAAATTAAAAATTTTAGATAACCCTAAAGGAATGATTATTGTTAATAGTCAAGAAGAAGCCAAAGAATTAGCAGCATATCTCAATCGAAATAAAGAGACTTTTAATCGTCGTTTTGATTATGTTTCAAGTGTACGAGGCGTAAATGAAAATCTGGAAGTTCAAAGAAGATATGAAACTGGAGAAGTTGATTATATTATTTCAGTACGCATGTTAGATGAAGGAGTGCGCTTTAAAGGAATGACATTATATATCGATTTAAATACGACTTTTACCGTGCGTTCGATGTTGCAACGCCTTGGACGTGTTCTCGGTTTGGAACTTAATAAACATGGCGTCGATGTCGTCTACCTTGCGCCTAATAATTTTTTAGAATTAAACATTCCAGACGAGATGTTGTTGTTCTTAGAAGAGATGAAACACGGTTCTTTAAGTTTGAAACATAATAGCGATGAGGTAGAAGTCGTAGATCACTTGATTTATAAAATTAAAAATCTGATTAATGGGAGATTGGAAGCTAAGATAGAAGAAAATTTAAAAAATCCAGAGAGTTATTTTACTGAATTAGCTGAAATTTCAAGTCGCCAAGTTTCAAATTACTCCATAAGAAAATTAAGGCTAATCAAGGTTTTAAGAAAAATGAGTAAAGATGAAAGGGTCGAGTTGAGGGATTATATTAAGAAAAAGAATCAAAGGACTTGGGAATATTTTTGTTTAGAAATTGATAAATAAGAGAATTTTAAGTAAATAAATAAAATATTAACACCCACTCATTCATCCTTGATCAAGTGGGTGTCTTTAATTAGTGAATACTTAAAATTTTTGCATCCTGCGCCCTATTTTGTTTGTAGACATCAAGGGATACATAAGATGAAGTGGCCTTAGTTCCAAACTCTCTTCCATGAGTATGGGACTTTTTATGATAAAGAATGTTATCTTCATTTTTCTCTTCAGCTTCTTTGCACTCGATACATTGAGTGGCAATCGGCCTTGCTTTAAGTCTTGAAAATTCAATCTCATGATCGCACTCTTCGCACAAGCCATAAGTGTTATTTTTAAGTTTAAACTGAGCGTGTTCTATTTTCTTTAATAGAAAGCTTTGGCGTGCGATAAGCTTGGTTTCGAGCCTGACGATGCTATCCCAACTATCATTATCGATTTCTGTCGTCTCAGATTTGATGGCACTTTCTAAGAGTTTCATCTCATTTAAGACATTGAGCTTCATTTCGTTAAAAAGCTTTTCGAAAAATGATTTGTTTTCTGGGCTCATGCTCATGCTCCTTTTGGGGTCGCTTATTAAAAATCCTTTTTATCTTCACAACCTTCGTCCTTGAAGGTCTCTTGTTTTTTATTAAAGCGAATATCGTGCCAATATTTTGGGCAACGATTTAAAGGCAACAGAGACAATTTGACCTTAAAGATAATTCAATTTGATGAAAGTAAGGGCCAAAAAGTTTCTTTTTAAGTATGTATTGGTGCTACTTCGTCTCGGTATTCAATTTTTGTTAAAGTTTTTTGTGGTTGATCTGATTTTAAGATAATGATGACATTACTGTTCTGTCTATTTTATAGGCATCCTTGTGAAATAAAGTAAGGGGTGGTATCTGGCTTAAATATTTTAACTTAAGATTGGAAGAAATGTCATTTAAGATAGGAGTGTTTTATGTTTAGAAATTATCAGACAACAATTAAGTTATGTTCTGCATTCTCCATGTTGGCATTATTTACAGCTTGTGGAAATCCACATCTTACGACAAGTGATTTAGAGTCTGGATTAATCGGTCTTGAAACGAGGAGTCCAGAGGCAGATACGACTATGGAAGGGGAGCTCTTAAGAGTTGTTAATGCGAAGGAGCTCAATAGCTCACAAGTGAATTTTGGCAAGTCTCTTAAAGGAGAGAGACCTTTAAAAGAGCAAATTGTACTGCAAAATATTTCCAAGACTGATCTCGATTTGGCATACAGTTTTGAAGTTGGAAAGTATTTTCGCTTTAATGGAGGATCATTCCCGGGTTCTAATGGAAATTGTAAAGAACAGATGGTGGCGAATAAGACTTGTTCTTTAGATATTGAATTTGATGCTGAAGAAGTTGGGCGATATGAAGACACACTTTTGGTGACAGATAAGAATTCAAAAAAAGTACTCGCTAAAATTCCACTGCTTGCTGAAATTTTAGATAAAGATAAAAATGATAATGATTCAAAAGAACCAAACGATGGTTCAGTTAAAGATGATAATCAAAAAGTTAAAATTGATGGGGCTCTGGTACAGCTTGATTATAGTCAGGTTGAAGTCGGTACTGAAAAAAGTAAGATGCTTAAACTATCTAATGATAAATCTGACGTTACAATAACTCGCATTCAAATACTGGGTGATCGTGATTTTAGTTTAGGTGAAATGACAACATGTAAAGTAGGGACTGTGATGGGGAGTTGTTTAGTTGACGCTGAATTTAAACCCCAGGGCCTTGGAGAAAAAAAGGCCATGGTTGAAATTACTTATCAAGATGGGACAAAAACATTAATTCCTCTAAACGGAATCGGTACGAAAAAAGAAGAGGCGCCGAAAGACACGCCTAAGCCAGGGCCAGGTAAAATTGAGGTGGTACTTGATGGAAAGCAATTGGATTTCAAAAAAGTTGAAATAGATTCAACTCAATCTAGAGTCGTGGAATTTATCAATCGCGACACAAACGATGTCGTCATTCAATCGATGATTATTAATGGAAGTCAATCATTTAAAATGGGCAGTGCAACGACTTGTAAAATTAAGTTTAAGCCAGGAAATTGTTTTGTAGATATTGAATACAGTCCAGCAACATTGGGAAGTGAAAACGCTGTTTTAGACATTGAGTTGAGTAATGGACAAAAATTAGCAGTACCATTAAAGGGCGAAGGAATTGCTAAAAAAGTTTCAGATTGTGATGAATTTAATCAAAATCTTGCACCTGCCTTGAGTAAGAAAGATGCGGCTAACTTAAGTCCATTGCTTCCTTATAGCTTATCTCATGCTAAGACAAAGTCGAAACTTAAGAAACTTTACGGTATAGAGACTAACGCCAAAACAAAAGATGCTAAAACATTTATAGTGAGTGATGCTCAAGTCGTGACATCCTTCAAGGTGCCAAAGTTTGATGGTAAACTGACAGATATTGTCGCAAGTGTGGATCTTTTAAAAATTCAAACTAAAACATTTAATGATACAGAAATGATCTGTCTTAGCTCTCAACATGTAAATAAATGTTCAGGAAGACTTTTCAATCTTAAAGAATGGATCATGCTCACTAATAAGAGTTTTTTCAGCAAAGTAAAAGGGCCGGTGAATGATCAATATGAAATTGATCTTGCGGGACATGTTATAAATTGTGGAACATATAATTGCGAAATAATGGATAGGGATATTTCTCTTAGACACCTCTTACAATTAACAGATGCAGAATTGGAAATTCTTTCAAAGGATCAAAATATTCATTTAATATTGACTGATGATACAAGAAACATGACCATGCCATTACTAAATTTTGTGACGAAGGAGACTAAAGCATGCAAGTAAGAAATTGCTTTACAGGTACGGCCTATGTTTTAGCAGTTATGCTCTCATTTAATGCAGCTGCGATCGATCTAACTGGTTTTAAATTTACAGAAAGTTATAGGTATGCATTTTTAGATGATGCAGGCCTTGAGGAGTTTAAAACAAAACATCTTTTAATGGGAAGTTTTAGTTATATTAAAACACCTCTATTTGTATCTGATACGCGATTTAATAATCTCGTTTCACCGGTCATAAATAGCTATAATCTTTTGAATTTGGGATATAGTTACAAATATTCAAAAGACTTAGCGCTCGCCTTAGAAACAAAGTTTGCGCGCACTGCTTTAGCAAGTAGAAGTGAAACGAGTATTGGGGACGTGGCACTCAAAGCAAGATTAAAGCTCTTGAACCATTCATCATCGGAAAAAAATAACGAGTTAGTAGTATCTGTTCGACCGGAATTAATACTTCCTACAGGTAAGTTAGAGTCATTTTCTACTAAGAAGGAAGTCGCTGCAGGTCTATTACTCGTGGCCGAAAAAAGATGGGATCACTTATTTTTTCTCCTGGGTTTAGGTTATAAGTATGCACCTAAAAACCAGTATTCTATAATTGATTATCGCAATGTTGTCGCTTTAGAGTTTGGTCTATCTTATGACCTAAATGAGAAAGTTAATTTAAACTTTGAAACCAATAGGCACTTCACTCTTGCATCTGATTATCGACAAGACGAAGGAGATTACTATTTAACTATAAAGCATAAAACAATGAATGATTTGGCCAGTTATGCAGGTTTTGGTTTGTCAGGTGTAAGTGAATTAGAAAGAAAAAACTGGACTGTTTTTGCTGGTGTTAAAATTAATTTTGGTGATAATGGAAAGCAAGTCACTCCAGTTGCCCTTCCTGTCGTTGAAAAAAGAAAATTAGTTGAAGTTAAAAAGGAAGACATACAAGAAAAAGCTGTGGCAAAAATTGAGTCTTCACCAAGGCCAATAACCCAAATAGTGCTTAAAAATGCGAGTGATGAGAAGAAAAAATTAGGAGATGCCTTTGTCATTGATAATATTTATTTTGCAAATGCAAAATGGGATATTACTGATACTGAACAAACTAAAGTTGATGATTTAGTTAGAAAGATTTCTGAAAGAAAAGGACGTGTAAAGCACATTGTTATTGAAGGTTATGCGTCTAAAGTTGGAAATGCAAAGTTAAATCAAAAACTGTCGTTAAAAAGGGCCCAAAATGTTCAAGCAAAACTAATTGGTATGGGGATCTTAAAAGAGATGACATCACTAGTTGCTTATGGTGACCGTTCTCAAAAGCAAGATCCCGATGTGGCTAAAAATAGAAAAGTTCAATTTAGAGTTTACTTAGATTAAAATATTTTGCCGGAGTTATTTAAATGATTCCGGCAAAATATTTTTCATCATCGATCTAAAATCATTCCAATGTTCATCATTCGCATCTTTGAGTCCATCAAGATGATAGGTTTTAATAAATGCATTTTTCCCCTCTGGGGTTTGAATGCATTTCTTTAATGCTTCAACAATTTTATCCTCCATCTTCTGAGGAAAACCACCAACAAAGACGATTGGGTCAGACGGAATCGGCCCTAATACATGTAGAATTTTGACTTTTTCAAATACATCTGGATATTGAGTTTTAACTAAAGTTCTAGCATCTTGAGGTACTCCCTCAAACTGCTTAGTGTGATAAGTAGCTCCAGCTTCTACCCGCTTTTGATATACCATGCTTACAACAGAGTCATGTTTTCCAGCAAATACTGTTTGTTTTAAGTTAATATTATTTTTTTTAAAATAGTCCGCTGGTAGAATATGACCTGAAGTTGATGCTGGATCGACATAAGCAAATGTCTTATTGGAGAGATCTTCGACTTTGCTAGGGCCATCTTGATGCGTAATGATTTGAGAATAGTATTGGTCTTTACCCTTGAAAGTTCCAATTAGCCTTGCTTTTGCTTTAAATTTTTCATGGGCGAGGGCATATCCAAACGAATTCATCAAGGCGATATGGACTCTCTTTGTTCCCATAGCTTCGCTGACTGCTATAAAACTTGCTGGTATGACCATATCAAAATAATAGCCAGTTTCTTTCTCTAAGAACTTTTGAATAATTTCACCTTGTTCTTTGAGTACCACATTATCTAGTCCTGGAACGAAAGCCAACTTGATGGGCATTCTTTTAGTCCCAAATTTTGGATTTTTTAAATCACTTGCATGAAGATTGATTGCTCCCAATAAGAGGTTAATTAAGAGGAATAATGAAATAAGTTTCTTATACAAAAAAGTCATATATGATTTCTCCTTTTATATAATTAGGGTGCATTATTTTTTGAATCATTGAGAGATAAAAGATACGTGGACACTTAAATTCTTTTTGTAATTGATTTACAAGTTTTGAGTTTTTAATACAATTTAAGTTGAATTCATAATTTTGATTGTTTAAGAATTTAATGCGCGAGATAAATGCTGCACTTAGATCCAATAACTCATTCGAAGTAGTATCTTGATTAATGATTTCCCACTCTGAGAGTTGCAAGGAAATTGATTGGTAATTTTTTTCAAAAAGAAATTGTGTAATAAGGAAAAAACTTTCAACACTCATGCGATCATTTGGATTGCATGCTTTTAGTTTTGCCATCTGAAGATAGTGATAGGTTTTGATGGCATGACCTTGCTCGAGCTCTTTTTGGGCCAATAAAATATATTTTTGAAATTGAACTAGTTGATCACTTTTCCTCTTCGATATTTTAAAAGTACTTAGGCATACTCGCTCACTGTTAAAGTTTTCAAGAAAGTAAAGGTCTTCACTTTTTTCGAGATCGTAGTTTAAGAGCATTTCTCCCTTTAAGTTGATAAATGTTGCAGAGGAAATAATAGGGTGTTGAAATGGAAATGTAGATTTTGGATTATATTTTTTGGGATAGCTTTGGCTAATAATTTTGGAATAATCACGTTGATTTTCTATGAGAATTTTTTTTAAAATATTGAATGCAAAATCGCGAGCATATGCAAATTGGTCCTCTGTGAATTGATACTTTTGTAATGGATTAAGATGCGTGCAAGCTTCAAAAGAGCTATTGGAGTGATAGGATAGAATTCCTTTTTCATCAATTTTTATTTGGGTAATGTTGTTTGGGTGTGATTTTTCACTAGATTGAGGTTCTATAAAAGAAAAATGACAACTCTTTAACGAATACTGAGGAAGCTTTTCCAAGATATCTTTTACAGAATGACATTCGCTCATTAATTCTAAAATCGCCAGCGCAGGATGAATTTGCACCAGGTTTAAGTTCGAAGAGACGTCTAAAATTTCATTTAGATTTTGTTGAGCTATTAATTCATAGTTAAATATGCAGGAAAAATTTTGGTTAAAAATAAAATTTTGCGGAATGATCGATCCGGTATTCGTCAAGTATGAGACAGAGTTTTGTCGAGAAGTCATTTTTATAAATCGAACGGCTTGATTGTTGCCATGGAAATTCAATAGAGAGATACATGGATAGTGATGATTGACTTCCATTATTTGAACAAGTGGCAATGAGGTCTTATTATGGGCAAATGAAGATAGTTGAGATGAACGTTTTATCACTTCTACAGCATCTACTAATTCAGAAAGTATATTATAAAGGGGAGTTTTAGTTATCTCTAGATACTCTTGAAAGCTTTCTTGAAGCTCTAGTTCTTTAAATTGCAAGATGAGTTTATTTTGATAAATATTTAGCTTTTTATTTAAGATAGTCTGAGCCGTCATTTGAAAAAGGGGAGACTTTTCAATGAGTTTAATTTGATGATTCCATTTCTTTGGATGAGGCAAGTTTTTCGCATGAGAGAGGAAATGAAGGTCTTTTAAACCTAATTGATAAAAGTTTTCTTTTAATTCTCCGATAATTTCTACAAGTTCAACCATTCATTTACTCCAAGGAAATGTATGAGCATCATAGACTTTTTTTCCAATGACAGCAATTTAGTTCCCATAAGTTTGGTTATTATTTTTTCGACTCTTAGGGTCTATCTAGAAATTATCTCCTTTAAGTTTGAAAACCTTCCTCTTTCTTCAAAAATGTTTGGCTCTAAAGAAGAGGCAGTTAAATTTCATAAGTGGGGGCTCTATATTTGTGTGCTTAATTTATTGATTTTGGCACCGAGTGTTTTATTAATGTAATTTTGGCCAGACAGAGCTTGACTAGGAATAAAGGTGAATTAAAAAATGCAATTTTGTTTGATTTGTATACTCTTCTGGAATTGTGATGCCATCGTTTTCAAAGCGCTTACGGATTAGAATTTCGATATGAGTTTTCTTGTGGGGAAACTTCTTGCGTTCTCTTTTAAGTAAATTATCTACTTGGTAAAGTTTGTTTAATATCTGTGCATTTTGCTTTGGTTGAAGAAGAAAGGCAGATTTCTCCTTAATCTCATTCCAAAAAGTCCATGGATCAGTTTCTTCTCTTAAAAAATGGGCGATAGTAAGGTAAATAAGTGGGTCACTTTCGTAGTTATCACCCATTAAGATAAGTTCATCTGGGATACCTGTCATAATTAAAATATCGAGTAGATGGTTGAGCTTATAGAGACCTTGTTTTTTGATATCTCGTCGGGTGAGTTCACTATTTAATGGACTTAGAAACTGGCGATAGTCTTTTAAAAATATTCCTGCACTGAAAATGTTATTCTGGTACAGCCAGTCCCTCATCGCATCCTCATAAAAGTGCGGTGAAGCAGAAAGTATAAATGGATGATGACCAGCTTTTATAAACTGCAAAAGAATTTCTAAGCTTTTTGGGACAGTTGGAAAATAAGACAATGGCTTTGTAAGAGACTTAAAAACTTCTTTTGTTGTAGAGTATTTAGTATCAACTAAGGTTTTATCAAAATCACAGATAACTAGTTTTTTGGGGGATAATATTTGAATTGGGATATATGACCCTAAATGAATTTCGAGACCAGGTCGACTTTTTACTTCATAAATTTGAAGAACGGTCATTTTTTTTCTTTCTTCATTTAATGGGATTTTAAAGTGAATATTTCCAAAACTATCTGAATCAATTTTTCGCGAATAGAGGATATTTTTCTCGGCATCTAATCCGACAATTTTCAAAGTGAATTGGTAGGCATTAAGGAGTCGCAAAGCTTGATATGGTATAGTTGGTGTAGGGATATTGAGTTGGAGATCTAATATTTTAAAAAGATGATTTTCTTTCATGGTGATAGATGCCTTAAGCGTAATACTTTCATCATTCACAATGGCCAAAAAATGTACGAGGTGAGGTCGTTTCATATTCTCAACTGGGTTAATACGGGCAAACATCTTGGTATTAAGTATACCTCGATTGAGAAGATCTTCCAAATGAACAATGGAGTTTTCCTTGTCATGTAATGACTCAAGGGTATAATGAATTTGAATTGATAAATTCCTAACAGTTTAATTTTCTAACTTTGAAAATTAAAAAGTTACCAATGACTTGTATGTCTAGATTCACTTGAAAAGTGAATCGATGTAGGTATAATTAAGTCTACTATTTCGAGAGGTCGCAATGAATCTTCCTTCCATACATATTGAACACATTGGTGAAGTGAGCCTTTATTTTGGGCTGGGGATTGAGATCGTGACAGGGCTTCTTCTTGGTGGTTTAGTTGGCTATGATCGTGAGCAAAAAATGAAAAATGCGGGTATTAAAACTAATATTCTCATTTGTATCGGGGCGACACTTTATACGGCCATAAATTTAGTTGTTCAAAAAAGCTATGCTCAATCGGCAGATCCGACTAGAATTGTCGCTCAAATTGTATCAGGAATTGGTTTCCTTGGTGCAGGAGCGATCATGCAAGATCGAGGTAATATCATTGGATTAACTACTGCAGCAACCATATGGGTTGTAGCTGCAATCGGGGTAACAATAGGCTTTGGATATCCTGTTATTGCAACAATTTTTACTGTCACAATCTTATTAGTCCTGCGCTTGCTAGGGCCAATTTATCAGGGGTTGGAATCTACTAAAAATCATCGCTATTTTCATGTGGAAATTCTATCTAATGGCGATATAAAGAGCTTTGTGAAGGAAATCGTTTTTAACATAACTGATCGGATAGATGAATTGCATGAAGAAGTTGTCGATAAAGAGAAAAATATGCGACATGTAGATTTCTATGTTTATTTGCATCCTAAAAAAATGCGAACACTTATTGAAGAATTGCGAGACATCGTTCAAGTTGAAAAAATTCATTATCATCAATTAGAATCCAAAAATATGAAAGAAAAATAGTTTCAATTTAAAGTTTAGCTACTTTAAAACTGAGGATTCCATCGCTGTATTTTTCACCAATATTCTTGGGGTTAAGTAAATGATCAACATTGAGTTCCTTAGAATATAAATGCCCTTTGGATGTGCGATTGATTGATCCAAATTCATCAGTAACATGCTCATTAAATTTTTTGGAATAAGTTAATTTAATTTTTCTACCATTGATAGATAAGTGAACGTCTTCTTTTTCATGCTTAGGGACAGGTAGATTGATTTCATAGTGATTTAGTTTTTCAGTAATTTGGGGTTCTAGTTTTTCGATTTGGTAAAATGGGTCTTTTGATTTAGTTTCTAACGAGTTCAATTTTTGACTTAGTTCACTTTTCGCCTTATTCACAATTTGATTAGATTTAAATTCGATGTCATTTAAGATTTTTTCTGTCTCGGTCGTAAGTTGATTATATTTTGTATTAAAATCATTTTGTTTTTGGGTGAGTAGGTTTTTGTGAAAACGTTCTTGAAAAGCTCTTTCCTCCATCATGGATTTATTTTTTTCTTCGGCCAAATATTTATTTTTATTTTGAGTGTCATAGAGGGATTTTTTTAATTGATCTTGATTTTGCTTAAGTAGGTCGCGATGTATTTGTAAATCTACGCCAAGCTTATTTCGAAAGTTTTTTTCTTCATCTATACTTTTTTGTTCAAAGGTAGTTGCTAAAAAACTTAATTGATTTTGATTCTTGTTTTCAATGTTTTTCCTTTCGTCGAGAGACTCTTGCTCGAGCTTTTCTATCGTCCGATTCATTTTATCTTTGTGACGTGCCATAGACTCTCGGTTGTCATCTTGGATATTTAGGAATTCAATTTTATGCTGGTTTTTCTCTTGTTCCATTTTTTTATGATGATCATTTTTTAATTGGTGCTCTTTTGCTTCAATAAAATTTTGACTTTGGTCTAGTTTTTCTTTAATTGAAAGAAGCTTGCTCTCGTAATCCAGCTGAGCAAGATTGAGTTTTTGATTATTTTGTTCGATTGCAGCTTGGTAATCTAGCTCTCCTTGGTGCTTTGTATTTTTTAGTTGTTCTTGCTGAAATTTTTTAACTGATTCTATTTGATTTTTGACAGCTACTAAATTAGTCTTTTTAATTTCCTTTATCATAATTCTACCTTATTCATAACGTTCAACTGAATCTTTATCAGCTTGACAGACATCGCTTAAGGAAGTGTCACCGAAACACATCCACGTTCTTAAGAGTTTGATTTCTACGGAGTCTCGTCCACCATGGAACTTTATAAAATCCGATGGATTGAGGGTTGAAATATTAACTATTGGTGGAGTGGTGGCTGCATTTAATTTATTAAAAACAAAGTATTGATAAACTCTATATTCGCATTGAAGCTTTGAAGAAAAAAGTAGGGGAAGAAAGCTTATGAGAAAAATTTTGACTTTGAATGTTTTCATTGCAAATCTAGTCCATGATCAAGAATTTTTCCTTCGACTAATTTTAAAAAGGCTTTAATAAATAAATTTCTATCATGAACGCTTAATGAATGGAGATATATTTTTTTATGTTCTAAGGAGCGGTGCTTTGTCATGTGAATAAACATCATTTTTGCATGGGCCCTATCTGTTTGAGATAGTTTTTTTGTCACTTTGTCCTGTAGACAAGCCTCTTGAATCCAATTTGGATAAAATAGTGGAAAATGACCTTTAATCCCGAGAGAGATAAGTGCTTTCATGGAGTTTTCAGGGCGGTAAGAATTCAATGATGTTCTCCTATTAAAGACATTACTTTAAGTATTTTATGATAAAAAAATGAGGGAATGAACTCTCGGTAATTATTTCTCCTGAACATAGTATCCAGCTTTAAAAGTTATTAGTGGTTTGAGTGATCGGCACTAGTGGAATATTTTTCCCTCTTAAGATAGTATAGTAAAATTGACATTTATACTTATGTCGATTCACTTTTCAAGTGAATCTTGGCATACAAGTTATTGGTAATTTTTAATTTTCAATCCTTGAAAATTAAACCGTGTGAAGTATAAAAGGAGTTTATTTTGGAGTGGTTTAAATCACAAATTTTATCTTATCTCATTGAGAATTTAACACCAGATGATTATTCCTTTGAATCATATGAAGAAATTTTAGAATTGTATCGACCAGATCCCATACCCCTTACGCAATTAAAACCTTTTGTAAGTGGCGAATTGAAAACATTGTTTTTATGGACTCATGAGGAGAATGAAACCTATATTTTATTTTTTTATCAACCTATTTCAGATGAAAAAATGTTGGAAGTTTTTTCTTTCCCTACCAAAAACCAGAACATATATCATTATTTTGTAGCTCAAACTCAGCTTTTGCAATAGAGATTAAAGTGAGTGGAAAACATATTGATTTGTTGCTTTAAAAGAATTGCAGTAGGTTGGATCGTTGTAATATAAATTGTTCATGCAGGCTTGAAAAGCGGTGAGAGTGTTAACATCGCCATTAAATGCAGAGTAGTAATATGCACCGTCTTTAAAAATTATGACTGCATTAATGGTGGCATTTGCATAACTAGAAAATTTAGTAAATGTGATTTTTTTTATATTTGTGCTCGAGACATAATTTCCACATTGCGGATTTCCAATATAAATTGATTTACCAGAAATGGTTGTCATAGGGATAAAGCATATTTGTACTAAATTTGAATTTTTATCTTTTGTGGGATCTTTGACTTGAAAATAAAAAACATTATTATAGCTTGTGCTTTTGCAGAAGTTGTAAGCACCGATATGAGGGTTATTTTTTAAATATTGATTGATTCCGTCTGTTGAAAATGAACAGCTCGATTCTATGTCACTTGGTAATGTTACTGTTGTAGAAGTCGTTGTTGAGTTTGAATTTGTCGAAGTGTTATTATTTAGATTAACACCGACACTATTGGATGTTGTTGCCGAGCTATCGTAGTTAAATATTCTAGATGTTCTCGGATTGTCACATGATATGATTATGGCCCATAAACAAATGAGAATTGCAAATGTGGATACTTTTGGTGTGTTCATAGTTAAGTCCATTAATACATTAATCTAGTTCAATTAACATGGTTTGAAGGATGGTTAATTAACCTTCTTTAGGCGTATCGGCAAAAAATCAGCCCTTCTTTAATGATCCATATAAAATGCATTCTAAGTACTTGAGTTGTTTAGGTGTACATGTAGATTTGGTCTTAACCCAAAAAATATTGATACTCTCTATGTTTAAGTTTTAAATGAACATATCCGACAAGTTTGCATGGGTATAGCTAGAGCAATATTAATGTTTTCGATTGTATGTTTATTATTGATTTTATGGACATTTGCTCCAAAGATGGCCAGACATTTTTATTTAACGGCAATGAATGAAGGGGTTAATAATCAATTTCTAAGCTTAGAAAAATACTCAAAAGAATTTTATTCTAGTCAATGGAGCATGGTCATCGCTAGCAATATTGATCATTCAAAAACAAATTCTGAAATGAACGCACCAATCAAAAAAATTCATTTTGAACAATTTGAAATTCAGCTCCCTTATTTTAATCCAGCATTTCAATTTTCTCCCATTATTAAGAAAACCAAAGATCGTCCTTTGCTGGGGATGAGCTTTTATAATAATCGAAACAAACTCATTTTTTCATTTGAAAGAGATAGAGATATATTAATGCAGTTCTCCAAGCCAAAAGATCAAATTTTTTCTTGGAGTGAATATGTAGATTTTTTTAATTCCAAAAGCCAGCTCGATATTTTTAATGATCTATTTCTAAGAAACATTGAAGACAAAAAAAATAAAATTGAAAATATGAGCATCGTGAAATTCTCTAAGCGAGATATGTTGGAAATGCTTTATGACTTTGCAATCTTAAAAATGAGGAAAAGTTTGTTTGAAGATGACCAACGCTCCTATGGGAAATATAGCGAATTACCGATTTACTCCGTTTTGATAGACAAAAACCCTCGCATGACAGTTGAGAAAATTTATTTCCTAGAAAAAGATGTTTTGTATAGTTTTATTTTAAAATACAATCGAGAGATGCCTGAATTTCTGCCAATGAAAAACCAATTTTTAAGCAGTTTAAAGTACAAGCGAAACGATAAAGATTCTGCTCTTTCCGAATATAATCAATTTAAACTGCTAACTTTTGACAAAAAAACAACTGATTATGGAAGTATGATGCTGTTTGCAGCTTGGACACATGATACCATGAATCCTGAATACCTTCGTATGATGATTCAATACTTAGAACGAGGAAGAAATTCATTAATTCAGTTAAAACCACTCTATGACTATTCTATCTTTAAGTATGGTAGTAATTTTGCCAATTCTGAATCAGTATTAATTGAGACTGATGCGATGAAACTTCAAAGAAAAATGGAAGTAGAGTTAAATCAGGAAGTTTTATTAGAAAAAGAAAGAGTTTTAAATAATGTTGAACGAAAGCCTTCATCTCATGATGATGAATTGATAGTTAATAAACTTAATAGTCTTAAAAGTTTGCCAATTAGCAAAAGAAGGAAAGAGAATTTAAATTCCATGGATCTCGATTAAAATAAAAAAGAAAGCCCAACTGCAAATCCCTGGCCGTGAATACCATTTGCACCCTCCACACTTTGGGCACTATTATTATAAATACTTTGAAGATTTTGAATTTTTGTCATTTGATAAAATAATTCTAAATTTGGCCTCATTCCTTTTATATTAATTAAGCTGAGCTTTGCAGAAAAACGCGAGCCATAAATAAATGGTGATGGTTGTTCGTATTGCTCTTGTTTTGTTTTGAGGTCGGTGCCTGTCGTTAAAATAAGTTTATATTGAAGGTCAAAGCTTAAAAAATCATTGCGAGCAAAATTTAACCCGATTATGGGAGCAAAAATAAACATTTTAAAAGATGTTTCATTTAAATTTAAAAATTGATATTCGAATGAAGCTCCATAGAACAATCGACTATCCGAGTGTCGGTGGATAAAATCGGCATAAAACATCCACGACCAATCAGGCTTTATACCTTCAATTCGTTCAAACATTGTGGTCAGTTTTTCACCCGTGTTTAAACGGCCGAGGTAGAAATGCATTTCATTATTAAGTTTTAGATTTTCAGTTTCTTTTTCAAAGAGCAAATCAATATCGTGTTCTTTGTTCGACATTGAGAATTCATCATTTATTTTTTGTCCATCGAGATAAAGAATGTCTTCTTGTTTAATATAGGCCATTCGGCCGGAGACGAGGACTGGATGAATTGGGATTGATTGAGATTGGATGAGTTTGCCAATAGCAATGTGTTTATTTCTAGGAATGTATCCCAGAGGCATTGTGAGATTTTGATCAGCAAAAACGACGGAGCGAGCTTTGATAATTTTTGCAATTTTTACTTCCGAGTCATCAATTGCTTCATTTGAGTCGTAAGAATCGGCAAAAAGAGCTAGACTGATAAACATTAAAATGGTCAAAATACTAAGTGTAATAATTATTTTTTTTGATTTATTCATATTAAAATTATACCTCGATCGATTCACTTTTCAAGTGAATGTAGGTATAGAATCTGTTCCAGCATAGAGTAAAATGCTTCACTTTACGATGAGCTAATAAAGAGGTTGCCATGAAATTTCCAGGTAAAAGAAAATCAAAGCATTTTTTTCCAGTGCAAGAATCCGGAAGAATGAAAATTACTGAAGATATTTCAGATCTCGGAGCAGTTTATATTGTAGGTTTGGAGCAGTTATTAGTTGATATTGAAGCCAATGTCCCTTTTGATTTTTTACAGCAATACGGGATTAAAAGAGGTGAGTCGGAAGTTTTTTCCGATGAAAAATTTGAAGAAATTTATCTAGAATTGAAAAAAAATAAAATGTTGATTGGAGAGTTTCCTGGTGGAGCGATCGGCAATACTTTACATAATTTTTCCACTTTATCCGATTCTAAGTCGGTCGCTTTTGGGGCTATATCATCTCCTATTTATGTGGGGGATTACGCCTATAAGTATATTACGAATACTCATTCTTTGGTGGACATGTCCCACTTACACCCCTGTCAAGGCCCAATTGGCCGTGCATTATGTTTGCTTACTCCAGATAAGGAGCGGTCCTTTGTTTTAGGGAAAGGCGTGATGAACGATTTAGATGAAAGTTCCATTTCCGAGGAAGTGATTAAAAATGCTTCATTGGTATTGGTTTCGGCATTTTCTTTTCGCAACGAACAGGCTCCTATTTATCGCGCCCACTTTAAGGCCATGGACCTTGCAAAAAAATATCATGTGCCAATAGTCTTAAGTTTAGGTACGAGCGAATTAGTCAAAAACAAACGCGACTTTTTTATAGACCTGATTAAAAATGACATCAACATTGTGGCGATGAATGAACTTGAAGCGGCAGCCCTTGCGGATGAATCTGATCCATTAAAGGCCATTGATCATATTCTCGATTGGACCGATTTAGTGCTCTATACAAATGGGCCAAAGGGGTTGTATATCGGCGCGCACGTCGATGATTTTTGCAAGCGAGAAACTAAGGATCCAATCTACACTAAATCTATACGCGATTATAACCGTTATGAATATTCCCGCGCTCAATTGAAAGCAGATTGTAAAAAACCACTCAAAATTTTTACGCATATAAATCCCTTTATGGGAGGGCCTGCGCAAATTAAAAACACCAACGGAGCTGGAGATGCTGCTCTTGCCGCTCTTCTCCACGATATTGCAGCGAATACTTTTCACCGCCAAGTTCTTCCCCAATCTGAAAAACATCAGCATCTCTTTCTCACTTACTCTTCCATTCATCAAATCAGTAAATACTGCAATCGCGTGAGCTATGAAATTTTAATGCAAAATTCACCGCGACTCTTTAAAGGTTTATCGCTAAAAGATGAAAGTTTGGAAGATGGTTATTGGGCCTTGTAATAGATGTTATAATCTATTTTCCTGATCATAGTGGTCAGGAAAAAGCTTCATGTTTTTTGATGCCTCGTTGAAAAAATAATTTATGCTAAGATGATTCTAGAACTTTTTTTAATCTACTTAAAATGAAGTTCTAGGGAGATTGGTGCATGCAAAAATTTCGAATGATTATTTTAGCATTTATTTTTACCAGTAAAATTTTTTCTTTTACTTTAAGTGAGAAAAAAGAAGCCTTCTCAGAAGGCTTAGTAGAAATAAAAAACGTCTGCCCCGAAGATACTCATATAAATTATGGCGATGATACATTGGGAGGGCTTAAAAGTTTTCGCATCATTTGCTCCCGCGATCAGAAACTACCATTGGTTTCTATTTCCGGTATGAAAAATAGTGGAAGGTCTCGAACATGGAATTTTTTCCCCAACGGTATGATAAGCATCCAAGTCAATTCACCAAAGGAAAAAGAATGTCCTTTGATTCAACAAATAATGATCTTACCAATTCGACATACTAAAAATATCCAGGCCTTCTCTTCAGGACAAAAAATAAAAAACAAGAATTCTGAAATTGAAAATCCAGAATTTATTCGTTTTCGAACGGCAAGTGGTTTAAGTCTCGATTTTGATCGCGATGGAAGCATTAATTTTGCCAATCCAGAAGTTAGTATCAAAAGAGAGTCGGGGAGTTTTTCAATAAGTCCCAACGATCTGGTGGAAATGAAATCTTTTAAGGGCGGTGTGGTGATCGATTTAGGTGTAAAGAGTTGTAACGATCCAATCTCGGACATTAATCGCGATGTGACTTTGTACGACGGAGCTAATCCTTCTAATGAGTGTCGATTTAAAGTTAAAGAGATTTTTTCAACCAGCATAAAAAATGGATATGTTGAAAAATATGAACGGATTGGAAGTGATATTGAACTAGCATTAAAAATTGAAAGTAAATGTTCTAAGTTTAATACTTTGCATTTAAGGAATCCTTATTTATATTTGCCTAATATCCAGGCGGAAAGAAGTCATAATATTTTACCGGTGGATACAGCACGAAATTCACCCAAAGAGATTGATGGTGGTGGAGTGCAAAAAGCCAATGGAGCTAAGTCCACTGGCCAGTAAAATTAAAGAAAGAGATTTAACTGTTGGGCACAGGAGAGGGGTTTTGTTTCTCCTTTAGATTGAGGTGCATCCTTTACAGTTGCATGAGGTTTTTTAACCATGGCACTTTTTGGAATAACCACTTCTTTTGGCGACTGACTCCACACTTTTAATTCGGCCATGACATCTTTAGCTAAGCTATTTAAGATATTTTTTCCAAGTCCATCTGTGACGGATACTTGTGCTTTATTTAAACTGTCGACAAATGCCTCTTCGAACAAGCGATGTGGATCACCAAAAACATTCCAATTCACTTTTTTTACCGCGCGATCGAGATACTCTTCGCCCACAAATTTTTCATCGAGCACTCGATTGTAAATGGCATCGAATTGTTTAGATTCTTTACCTTTGATAATTAAATAATCGGCCATGTTTTTAGTAAAAAGACGCATGATTTCTTTGGCGCGCATGATTTCAACCGGATTTGAAAATTCGTGAACATCCCCCACCAGGCTGGAAGAAAGCATCGATCGCATCATCGCTTCAATTCGTCCAAGATCGTCGCGTGGAGTTTCTTTTGGATCGCGGGATCCACCTGTTCCACCTCCAAAGGCTTTAATATTTTCTAAAAAGACCGAGCGATGTCCAGCTTCGAGTACGATCATTCTTTTTAAAGCATCAGTTAGAGTGACTAGTTCTGGCGAATCAAATTTAGGTCGCACATAACCCAAATAACCTTTGCCAGGAAGTAAACTTATGGCCTGAGTAGGGTTTTCTCGGTGAAGCATGCTTGAAACCATAAAGTGTCCATAGACCTCGTGAATGGCCGTAACGGCAAGCGCCTCTTTAGATCTTTTTTCAATTTCAACTTTATTAAGATCGTTTAATTTCGGCGCAAAGTCTTTTTTATTTTTGCTGTCGGCAAGGTAAGTCCATTTTTTTTCATAAAGACTTTGATCGTTGCCGTTATCATTTATTCTTTCTCCAGAAAGAATGACTCTTTTGCCATTAATGCTCCATACCGGCTCTTCTTTAGCATTGAGTTTGACTTCTATTTTATTCTCGCCATCTTTTAAGACGCCATCGAAGCTCATGCCCGCAAGCGGTGCTCGCAGAAGGATATCCATGACCTCATTCACTCCTCTCATCCCTTCGGTAATAGAAGTATTGCGCTCGAGAATAACGCGTTTAAATTCATCGTCTAACATGAAATTTATTTTCTTGCCTGTTTGTTTTTCGATAACGCTCACCATTTCTGCTAGCTTCTTATCAAAAATTTCCGTGCTGGTTTTTTTATTTAATGGCCCATTTAAATACATTTTTCCAAAACGAGCGGCCATGGGGGCATCGATGCCATACTTTTTGAGGGCCTCGAGCATTTTATCTTTGGTCGCTTCTTTTAAGATAAATTTAGTGAGCTTTTCAGCTTCTGGCGTATCGGTCACTGAACCGAAAAATTCTTGAAGTGCATTTCCCGTTATTCCAATAACAAAACCGCGAAGATCGTAGGTGGTTTGTCCAATTTTTAAAAAGCCTTCATCTAAAAGAGTGTAGAGCAATTTGATCGCGGCAATTTTATCGGTAAATAAAAGTGGATTTTGTCCGTGAAAAGAGAGGAGTTCATCAAATAGAATAATCCCTCCGCCACTCGTTAGTCGCGATTTAAGCCAATTTAAAAACTCTGGAGAGTTGAGCTTTAATTCTAAATCGTGAGGCGAACGAATATTTTCTAAACTAAACATGGCCGTTTTATCGTCGTACAGACTTTTTGCCATGCTCTTAAAAAACTCAGTTTTACCATTTCCGGTGGTTCCAAGCTGCGTGATCACTGGTCGCACAGACCAATCGACAGTTTTAAGCTTTAACAATTCTTTGGTGTCTTGGATTTGTTTTTCATTTCCTTTTAAATAACTGTGCATTGAGCGTGCAAATCCATCGATTCTTTTTTGCATGGATTGATTATTCGCCCATTGATTTTCTTCCTCTGGCGCCACCACCTTAAATGGTAAGGCTGTTTTGACACCATCGGTGCTTAGGATAAGATTTAATTCGGGAAGTTTTTTATTTTGAAAAGTAATTTGCTTTTCTTGTATATCCACATCGACGGTTTTGCCTTTTAAGTGCAAGAAACTCTCGAGCATCGTGAGAAGTTGATAGTCGATTCTTTGATTGACGTAACGAAGACCTTTCGAGAAATCGACATTTTCAATATCTAAAATGGAATCGATGACCTTCACTGGAATATTAAATTCAACATCAAAATCATCTGCTGCTTTTTTTACAAATTGAGAAACTTTTTTGAAAGCGAGATTTCTCATTTCATCCTTTGTGGGGGAAAGAACGTAGAGAACATTGTAGCGACTCTTTTGTTTTTCCGCTTCTTGAGAAACTAAATCATCGGTGACTTGAGGATTATTCTTGCGCAATAGTGCGCGGACAAATTTTTCTAAAACATCGTGCTTTACAGAATCTTTAACTTCCTCAATCTCCACGCCTTGATGGGTCACCTTGCGAGTCATTTGTGCACGTTTGACTGCGTATTGCTCCCAGTTCATTTTATTTTTTGCATTGACAGGCAGGAGATATTCTTGGCCAATATTAGTGTTCATTATGAGGACATATTTTGAGGTATCCCATTCGTGCCCAAGCCCATCCATGATTTTTTTGTCGGTGATCATATTGGTGAAAAGTTGAATCACATCGCTAGATAAATAATCAGCTTCTTCTACTTTGATCACTCCGCCATTGGGGTATTTGGCAAAAAACTTTGCAAGTATAGAATGTTGATCTTCCGATCCAATAAATCCTGCTGTTGAACCAAGAAGTTTTGTTTTCCCCATCGGGCCATCGAACTCGGCAGCATTAATTGTCAGCAAGGCACCATTAAAAAATGTATCAGCGAGCACTTGCGAGAAAAATGATTTACCTCCTCCTGGAGGGCCGGGAAGTAAAAAAGAAGTCATTTGGTTTAAGTCTGTTAAATGCTTAAAGTGATGAAATAAAATTTCTTTGATTTGGATTTTAATTCCTTCTTGTCCGAGGTAAGTGCGGTTAAATTTAGCAAAACTTTTTTCAAACTCTTCACTTAGTTTTGAATCGCCTGCAATGTACGATTGGTTGTGATAATCGCGAAGGTAGCGCGCAATATGGTCGCTAGTAAGCGAATAAGTCGCAAGCTTACTTTGTTGTTCTAGATGCAACAACGAAAGCGCCCCTTCAATTAGAGTGTAAGCGCCGCGATAGTTTGCCGATTGATTGGATTCAGTTCTCGCTTGCTTGATGGCCATTTTAAGAGCGCGGTCTTCAATGTTTTTTAGACCCTTAAATTCCCCTCTCCAAAATGGAAGATAATGATCTTTGATGTATTGGACAGCGTTGTCATCTGTTAAGTTGGGAAGAGTGACTTTATTAACATTTTCTATGAGTTTAGAATTTGATAATAGCTTGCGGGAATTTTCACTTGTGGTCGAAAAAATCACATGAACTTTGGAGCCTTTAGATGTTGATGCTGCTTCTAAATTATTTAGCATTAGTTCCATCGCGAGCTTAGGAATTAGATGAGCATCGTTTAAGACGATGACAAAATGTCGATCGAAGATTTGTGATAACATTTTTGATATTTGCACAATATTTGCAAGCCTAGCGACATTGCTCGGATCGATGATAGGTGAAAGTTCGAGATTAAACATGATCGGAAGTTTGTTATCTTTAAGAGTCAATCTTCCGCTCACAAAGAAATCGGAAAGTAATTGAAAGAAATGGTTGTCGATAGGGTGTTCTGAAGTCAAAAGTACGTGTGATTTATTAGGTCGATTAAAATTCATCGCTAATTTTAAAAAAGTTTCCTCCATGCCATATCCACTGGGGAAGATGCCATTCTCATTCATATGTTGAACAGATTCATCGTAGAAAAATGTATTTCCTTCTTGTAGCAAATGATTCAATTTAGATTCGACAGAACTTTTGTATGAAGGATTTTTGTTTATAAATTCGTTAGCTAATTCAAAAATTTTGGGGAGAAGTGGTTTCGTTAGGAGGGTTAGCGATTGTGATTGAGTCGGACCTGTACTTCTATAAGTTGCATGAATTTTAGAAATTTTAAGTTGGGCGATGTATTCCGACAAAAGCAGGGGAGCGAGGTAATTTTCAAGCAAATCAGGTTGAGCACTTAATTCCTTAAAGCCTGCACTAAGAAAATAGGATTGCTTCGCTTCTGGATAATTGAGTAAGGCCATTAGTTCATCGATTAACTTTTGCGTTCGAGTAGAATCTAATTTATTTCGCGCAATGATTTCTAAAATTTCGCGATGGCCATTGATGGAATCACTCGACCCTATAAACCAACCGGCCCTTTGAGCATCAGTTGGGTGAGGCGTAGCGCCTTTTAATAGTGCGATGATTGCCGAGTAATACAAATCTCCGACTACATTGTGCATGCGAAGGTGTTGCTCGTCTGCAGGGAGATTTCTTAGGATCTCTTCAAATTTCTCGACATCTTTTAGAATTTCTTCAGGGCGATAATAAACTAACCTTGAATCGATCGTTTCATTAATTGGGGCGTGATCTTTAAGCTTTCTCACGATACTGGCAAGTTTTGCATAGTTTCCTTTATTGGTCGAACTTGCTTCTGAAGCCAAAAGGAAAAATGGTCCAATTGGTGCCACCACACTACTTAAAACGAAAGTAGAAATTAATAAAATAATTCTTCCCATTTTTAATCCTTTAAAGAATGGTTGAAGTAAATGTTGTCCCATGAGTGCTTTTCCTTGCTTGAAATGAAAACTCTTGATGTTCGTGCTCAACTATTGAACACAATTAATTGACGAATAAAAAGATTTTGACGGTTTATGTAAGAAAAAGTTTGATGAAGCTTAAAATTCATTTCTTTTTATTGAGCAAAATTGGCGGTCACTACGTTCAAGAATCACTTTATTTAGCGAAAATTATAAAATTAACTTACATTCTTACAGCGTCTTTCATTGTAAAATAATATTTCGTGTTTTTTTTTACGAGAACCTTTATCCTATTAATGAGAAAGCACGATGCTTTTTAATTTCCCTAGGAAAATTATTATGTGTGGATTATTTGTTCTCGAGTGCCAAACCCAAGCTCCTTTAAATTCAGCACCCCATTTTCCCAGTGAAAATGAATTTCTAAAAGCATTAAATTTAATCGCTCATCGCGGCCCGGACGATCATAAAATTGAACTCCTTAATCAGCGGATTTATTTTGGGTTTCATCGCTTGAGCATTATGGATTTGTCGAGTGCGGGTAATCAGCCCTTTTACGGAATCACTCACCCAGCAAGAGGTCCCAATGCTCTTATGTGCAATGGTGAAATTTACAATTACAAATCACTTAAATTAAATATGCCCGAAATTCATTTTAAATCGAATTCCGATTGCGAAGTTTTATTACCGCTCTATGAAAAATGGGGGATTAAAAAATTATGCGAGAATCTCGATGGTGAATATGCATTTGTACTTTACGACAGCCAAAGTGATCTTTTGCTGGCCGCCCGCGATCCCATGGGGATTAGGCCTTTATTTTACGGCAAGACTCAGAACGATACCTATGCCTTTGCAAGCGAAGTAAAATCTTTGGCCTCTTTTTGTCGCGAGATTCTTCCTTTTCCTCCAGGACATTTTTTCGATGGTAAAAATATTTTAGCATTTTGCGATTTAACGGCCGTTCCCAAAGCCTATGTCACCGATCGCAATCTAATCGCACTTAAAATTCGCGAGCTTTTAATCGAAGCGACGAATAAACGTTTGCAGTCCGATGCAGAGATAGGTTTTTTATTATCTGGTGGATTGGATTCAAGTCTTGTCTGTGCCATCGCCTCTGATTATTTTAAAAAGCATGGCAAGAAGATGCAGACCTTTTCCATCGGCATGGAAAGAGATGCCATCGATTCAAAATATGCAGAAATCGTCGCGCAGTTTATAGGCGCCCATCATACCTCGGTGGTGATGAGCGAAGAGCAAGTTTTGGATGCTTTAAGAAAAGTTATTTACGCTTTGGAAACGTGGGATATCACCACGATTCGCGCTTCTGTTGGAATGTATCTCGTCTGTGAGTACATAAAAAAGAATACCAAAATAAAAGTATTACTTACCGGCGAAGTGAGCGATGAACTTTTTGGTTACAAGTACACTGATTTTGCTCCTTCGGCCGAGGAATTTTTAAAAGAGTCGCAAAAGCGCATTCGAGAAATTTATCTCTACGACGTCCTGCGCGCCGATCGATCGATCTCTGCCCATTCATTGGAAGCGCGAGTTCCTTTTTCCGATAAAGAATTTGTTCAATTTGTGATGAGTATCGATCCAGAATTAAAACTCAACCGATACCAAATGGGTAAGTTTCTCTTGCGCGATGCCTTTGACCCAAAAAGAGGTAAAGCCTACTTGCCCGATGAAATTCTCTGGAGAGATAAAGCCGCTTTTTCCGATGCCGTCGGACATTCGATGGTCGATATCTTAAAAGCATTTGCCGAAAATAGTTTTACCGATGCAGAATTTTTAGAGCAATCAAAAAAGTATGCCCACGGCACTCCTTTCACCAAAGAGTCGCTTTTGTATCGAAATATTTTCGAAGAATATTTTCCCCAAAAAGCAGCACTGATTCCCAGTTTTTGGATGCCTAATAAAGAGTGGAATAACTGCGATGTCGCAGACCCCAGTGCGAGAGTGCTTCCCAATTATGGAAAAAGTGGTGTATAGATGGGAATATGCAAAATCAAATTTTTAAAAGTTTTAAACTAGTTTTAGAAACCAAGGACTTTTTTTGCGTCGATAAATTTCCCGAAACACTTTCGGTCCCGTCTCGTCAAGGATTAGACGATAAGCGATTAGTCGTGGGTCTCGAGCTGCAAACTTATTTTGATCGTCCTCTCTTTCCCGTCCATCGTCTAGATTACGAAGTGTCTGGACTTCTGTTGTTTGCTAAAAATAAAGCAGCTCATCGTATCTCGCAAAAATGGTTTAGCGATCATTTGGTGCTTAAAACCTATGAGGCATCGGGTGTTTTTAATCAGCAATTGAAAGCAATATTTCCCGATATAAAATTTGAAGATGTTCTTGATATAGAAAATTGTAGTGAATGGAAATGTTTTTTAGAAAAAGGAAAGCGTCGCGCTTTTATGCATCCCAAAGGGAAGCTCAGTTTGACAAAAGTAAAATGGTGCTCGCGCCAAATCATCGATAACATTTCTGTCGATACTTTTCATTTAAGTCCTGTAACAGGCAGGTCCCACCAACTAAGGTTCGAAATGTTTCGCCATCAATTTCCAATTATTGGCGACGATCTATATCACTTTGCTCCTGATCGTTTTAAAGATGCAACTTTAAAATCCTTACTCGACCTAAGATGTCAGAATAAAGGAATTGCTCTGAGGGCCATAAGTCTTGATTTGGCCCAAGCTCTAAAATTAGATCCACTCGATTTGCCAGCGCAAATTAATTTGAAATGAAAAAGTTTGCAGGAATTGACAATAAGAAGTGCTCTAGTAGATTTATATTATGAACCTAAAAACCAAGAAGGAAAAATTTATGACTTCAAAAAAATCAATTTTTAAATCTCTTTTAGTTTTAACTGCAATGCTAAGCTTAGTTTCTTGTGGACACATGAGAAGAAATTGCTGCAAAAAATCTTGCGATAGTTCGAAAGAGCAATGCGATAGAAAAGAAAAAGATTGCCACGGAAAAGAAAGTGAACAATGCGATCGCAAAAATGATGCTGATAAAAAAGTAGAAGAAAAAAAGTAAGCAATCTTAATAGAGTTCGTTTAACAATTTCGCTGCGTCTTTGGCAAAGTAAGTTAAAATAACATCGGAGCCTGCGCGGCGAAAGCTTGAAAGCATTTCAAGCATCACTTTGTCGCCGTCGATATAACCCATTTGAGCCGCCGCTTTAACCATGGCGTATTCACCGCTGACGTTGTAGGCAGCGATTGGAAGCGTGGTTTGATCGCGTAAAGTTTTAATAACATCGAGATAACTGATACCCGGTTTAACCATGAGAAAGTCAGCGCCTTCCTCTTCATCCAAATAGGCTTCGCGAAGCGCTTCACGCACATTCATAAAATCCATTTGATAAGTTTTTTTATCGCCTTTTTTCGGAGCAGACTGCAAAGCATCTCGAAAGGGCCCATAGAAACTGGAAGCGTATTTTGCGGTGTAAGACATGATAGAAATTTGCGTATATGATTCTTCATCTAAGAGGTCGCGGATAAATCCCACGCGTCCATCCATCATATCGGAAGGGCCTAGGATATCGGCTCCACTTTTCGCCTGTAGTAAGGCCATCTTGCCTAACACTTCTAAAGTTGCATCGTTTAAGATTTCGCCGCTTTTAGGATCGACAAGTCCATCGTGGCCATCGCTCGAATATGGATCGAGGGCGATATCGGTCATGATCTGCATTTCGGGGAGGGCATTTTTTAATTCTTTAATCGCTTTAATGTAAAGTCCATCGGGATTTAAAGCTTCTTTGGCATTGGGTGTTTTAAGTGAATCTACAATCGCCGGAAAAAGCGCCACGCACTTAACTCCTGCAGAAAATAATTCTTTAGCTTCTGCAATCATTAAGTCGATGGATAATCGCGACACGCCTGGCATTGAATGAATCTCTTCTTTTTTGTGATTGCCATCGATTAAAAACAAGGGGGCGATAAGATGTCTGGGGAGCAAAATATTTTCACTAATCATTGCTCGGATCACGGCATTTTTTCTATTTCTTCGCGGTCTTTGAATATTAAACATAAGGGGCCCTTTATTACTTTATTTTATTTATTTTGTGATTTTTGATGAGCGTAGGCAATCCCAAACATTTTTAGAGTTTTAATCATGGATTGGAGGCCGTTTGCGCGCGACAATGACAAGTGTTCGATAAGACCAATTTCTTTGAAAAATTGCAAATCGATTTTATTCATCTCACTTAAAGGAACTTGTTCATAGGTGAGATAGATTAATGCGACCAATCCTTTGACGATGGAAGCATCGCTATCGACGTGAATTTTACATTTTTCATCTGTCGTGAGCTCCACAAAAAGCCAGACTGATGATTGACAACCTTTCACTAAAAATTCCGGTTTTTTATATTGCTCTAAAATAGGCTCCAGTTCTTTGCCCCAATCAATAATTAATTTATAGCGATCTTCCCACGACTTCTCGCACCCAAAAACGTCGACAATTTTTGCGGGGCGCTCGAGGGGGTTTAAAGCGAGAATGGATTTAAAGTGATTGGTTGCACTCATGCATCTTTTCCAAATTAATAAATAGTTGAACGTTTCTCTCGAGCAAGTGTTTTTTTTAAAGAATGTTTCTACCTTTTTTATCGAACTTGATTGAGATTAGGCCCAAGATTATCATTAATCTATGACTATTAAAATACAAAAAGGCCGAATTTTAGTTTACCGAGTTTTTGATGTTGGGGAAGAAATTGATTTGGAGAAAAGCGAAAAATTAATTCTCGAAAATCCCACCGCGAGGTCTCGATTTCGCTTAAAAAAAATGAATCAAAATGCGGTGATGGTTTCATCTGAGCCTTTAAGTGTGCTCTTACCTAAAGCGCATTTTCAAATAAATTCAGACGTCCTAAGCGATGTCGATTTCGAACTCTCGGCAAAAATTTGGGAATTTGGAACCATCTCATTTACATTTGAATGGTCGATACCCAAGGGGACATCGCTGTTGGAGTTAAAAGAGTTTTCTCGAGCAATTTCGGAAATTGAGGCCTTGGATGATTACGCTAAAAGCAAGGCCTTTGAACTTTCCCATCAAATCAAAGACTGCATGGGGAAAATTTCTCAGTGGGAAGTTTACGAGGATTATTTGCTCTATTATTTTGAAAATATCGAGCATCACGATAAAGATTCGGATGCTAGTACACTTTTAACTCCCCATGAAATTGCCGATCTCATCTTACTCGAAGACCAAACAAATTTTGGGCCCATCTCGAGTAATATGGCCCAAAAAATTTACGATTCTAAGCTTCAATACTATAAAAGCGATCTGGCCGTGATCGATTGGAACTCGGGAATTATTATTGAACCTTCTGGAAGCATGGATATACCCGATGTGATTGAATTTGCCCTCAACCAACTTTTAGAGATGCGCTATTACGATGACTTGTTGGATAAAAAACTACGCGAAATTTATTCGGCCATCGAACTAAAAGAAATGAATATTTTTTCTGGGCGCTACACCGATCTCGCTCTCGATGCAGGTCAAAAATATATTGAGATCGCCGAGATTGTTGAAAGCGTCGAAAACTCGCTCAAGGTCATTGGAGATCTCTACTTGTCATCTGTTTTTCGCTTGACCAGCAGTAAATTTCGATTCACCGATTGGCAATTAAGCATCGACAATAAGCTTGAAAATCTAGCTGAAATTTGTAAATTGCTTTTAGATAATATTAACAGTCGTCGCAGCCATGTGATGGAGCTTATTATTATCGTATTGATTGCAATAGAATTAATTCCGTTTATTAAAGAAGCTATACCCTACATCGTAAAATGAAATAGTTTTAAATTAATTCTGGTTGAATTCTTAAAGTGATCCCTTTTAAAGTAACTCTCGCTTCTTCGTTAAATTTGACTAAGATTTCTTTTCTATGATTAGGAGATTTTTTGGAATTTTTAGCATGCTGATTTTTAAGTCTAACTTCTAAGAGAACTTCGTCAGATGACTTTCCTTTTTTGGGAATAATTTCAAAAATGTATTCTTTTGAGTCTATAGACTTCTCGATTTCAGCGACTTGATAATACGGCATTGAGAGATTGCTTCTGAGTGTTTTTGTTTTCGTTCTAAATTGAAAGTTGAGTTGGAGCATTTGATCGTTGTTTGTCTCGACATAATCTCGCGAGTCGGCATTCTCTAATGGTTTAAGGGTAGCTGGAGCAAGGTTGGCTTTGAGATCATGAGTTGGGCCAAATGAAAAAAATAAGCATATAAATGTAAAGAGAAGTATGGATATAAAAAAAGTGTATTTGTTCATAAAAAAATAAATTTTACCCACGATAGTTATTCTAGATTTTTAATCATCCTGTTTTGTGTCGATCATTTTCTTTGCGTAAAATGAGTCTCATATTAATAGTATGAACTGAAAAAACTATCATCGGCAACACTTTTTCAATGCTTTCGCAATAAATATAATCATCACAGTTTAATATTTATGTATTAAAAATTTAACTGTGTGGAGAATGTTTTATAAATTTAAGGGTGTCGAGTCCGTGAAGATATTTGTGATTAATACGACTCATTAAGTAGTCATAGATGAACATGGCGTTCTTTGGTTCATAGCTCGAACTTAGAATCATAGATATTTGTTTGTCTGTACCTAAACTAAGACAATTTAAAGTATGCTTAAGGCCCAATAAACTTGGACGAAGAATAAAAAAACATGCATGTGAATCCTTGCCAATATTTATTAATTGTTGCTCATAGGATTGATTGTTTTGCACAAGTTCAGAGAGAGTCTCGTCAAAAGCAAGAGGAATATTAAAATGTGCGCAGAGATTTTGTGAACTATGATAGTCGATGCAAGGCTCTTCGAGATATTCTATAAATTGGCGCTCTTCTTCAGAGAATGATGAGATGAAGCGATGGGCATTCTGTAGATCATATTGGCGATTGCCATCGAGCCTTAGCCATATTTTTCTTTGAAGTATTTGCCGACACTGAGTGAGACATTCAGGTGATAAGTCCCATTTCATTTTTATTGAAAATTGTTGGGGCATGTGCACTTTATTATTAATTTCACGGAAGGTTAAATTTAGGGGGGAATTCTTTATCCACAATGAAGCTGAAGCTCTCGGCAGGTCATCGAGCTTCATTATTTTTTTAAAGAGAAAACAATAGAAACTAGCAAGGATAAACTCGACTTCTCGATTGTCATGAAAGATTTGAGTGTGCCAATTTGGATTGTACTCGATAAAAAAATCGCGATGCTGTATCAAATAGACTTGTAGCAATTTAATTTTTTGCTCAATAGGGGTTAGATGAAAATCATCGATATGTGAAATCGAAAATATTTCGGAGTTTGAATGAAGATTTGTACCATCAAAAAAAATAGCAATACCTCGAAGTTCGTCGATAAAATGACCTCTTACGAAAAGTGGTGCATGAAGTCCAATGGATACTTCTTGGACTTTAATAATCTCTAAGTTTTTACGTTGAGGAGGGTTAATTAAAAAATCCTTTTTTAAGCATTGTGAATAATACTAAAGTTGCGGCAAGCATTATTGAGTGAATAAATTGAACTTTGGCCGTTTGGGCCAGAGCTTGATTGAGTCCAGCATCTACTTTGTTATTTAAAATGAAGTTTCCTAGGCGCCATACTTTAGGAAGAAGTATAAACGAATACAAATGCATATAGAAATGAAGTTTCCATGCGAGGACACCAGTCATCACGAAAGGAATGATCAGGACAAATAATAGTAGAATTTTGTGTTTTGAAGCACCCAATATTGTGGCCAAAGTCATCTTGTTAACTTTTGCATCTGAGTGTATATCGCGAAGATTGTTGATACCTAAAAGAACAAATGAGTAAGCCCCTTGTAAACAAGCTATAACGAGAAAAGTAACAAGATTTTCATGTATAAATAAGACCTCTCGCATTTGGAGATAAGCCGTCCCTAAGGTCACTAATAGTCCAAAAAAAATAAAGGCTGAGATTTCTCCAAGTGCATAGTGTGAAAGGGGATAGGGCCCGCCTGAATAGAGATAGGAAAAAAGAAGGGAGCTAACTCCAATTGCAACGATAAATGGTCCACCTATAATCATGGGATAAATACCCAAAAGAATGGCCAAAAATACGGTGATATAAAAAGCTAATTTGATTTCGGAAGCATTTAATAATCCACTTGCAGTCATTCTTTGGGGGCCCGTTCGTTGCGGTCCATCGATTCCCTTTTCGCCATCCACAAAGTCATTGGCCAAATTGGAAGCTATTTGTAGGAGCAGTGCTACCAAGAGACAAAGTATGGCCATAATCCACTGAAATGGGGAAAATTGTTGGGCCAAAGCGAGACTTAAAATCACAGGAGAAAGCGAGGCAAAAAGTGTTTTTGGTCTTGAAGCTGCAATAAAATATGTAAATTTTTGATTCTGCATGATCAATTTCCCCATTAATTAATTTTCTTCTAAAGAAAATTATAAAAAAAACAAGGTTAGATAGCCACTACATAAGTTAATTCTACTTAATCGCTTGAAGTTCTTTATAAACCATTTCATTGTCTTCATCATTGACAAATATTTCAACAAAAAAATGACCAGGTGTCTGAAAGCAATAATCAATTTTTTCTTTAAGCTCTGAAATATTATTTACGGCCAAATAGTTCAATTGTTGTTTAGATTTAAACTCTGGATGATTTAAAAAATCAAACTGAATTGAGTGGGGAGAAGTAATTATATGCAGAGTTTCGGGATCGTTTTTGACGGGGAGTAATTTAAATATTCCTCCACCAAAATTGTTGATGACTAAAATTTTTAAATCATTTTTTAATTGGTGGAGTGAAAAGAGAGCGTTAAAATCGTGAATTAAAGAAACGTCACCTAAAACGACACAAAGTGTTTGCGCTAAATGATCAAGGATGCCCATGCTGGTGCTAATAAGCCCTTCGATTCCTGAAACACCGCGATTAGCAAATACCAAATGATTTTTTTTAAACTCAAATGTGAAGTAAGAGTCAAAGCTCCTAATGGCCGTACTATTGCCAATAAAAAAAGGCATAGTGTCTGGAGCGTGATCGAGGATTGTTTTTGAAATTTTGGGATAACTCAAAGGTGCTTTTTGAAGATACTCAATTTTTCGGTGAGTAAAACTTTCTTTCTTTTGAAAAAAATCTTTTAAAAATGGCTGAGTAAATGACGAGTGTAGAGAAGAGTTTAAGAAAGTATGGTTTAGTTTTTTAAAGAGTAAATTAAGATGAGCAATGAATTTAAAGTGAAAACTCGATGCTGGGTCGTGCATTTGATGAGTTTCTGTGAGATGAATCATTTCAGTTTTTTGCATGGAGCGCAGGGAGCTCATCAATTCATAATAATGTTTAGATGTCATACGTCCCCCAATATGTATGATTAAATCAGGTGGATTATTTAGAAAAAATTCCTTTACTTCGGGATGGTCTAAAGTAGGTATGGATTGTGAGTTTAGATTAAATTTATATTTAAGTTGCGATTGAAGATCAAAATAGGTAGGGAGGTCGTGCCTTTGAATAAATTCTTCTAATTCTTTAGAATATTCACTAAGAGGCCCTATAGTTAGAAATATTTTTTTAGATGAATTAATTTTTTCACTGAGGATATTATACTCCTCATCTGAAAGCGTTTGTTTGGAACAGATATAAGTTGTAAAAGGTGCAGATCTCTTTAGAATTTTAAGTGATGATTCAAAATAAGTTGATACCGCGGTTTCATCTATGAGGCTATCAAAGCTGTTTTCAAGAGGCTGGCGAAAGCTTAAATTAAAATGTACTGGACCCATTTCAGGGTGCATAGATTTATAGACAAAATGATTGAGATGAGCACATAAGCTTTCTGGCGAAATATCGTAACTTGCCACGCCGAGATACAATTCTTCCTGGACGAAGTTTTTGAAAAGTCCCAGTTGTTGGATTGTTTGGTTTTCATCTACTTTTGTCAGTTCAATTGGGCGGTCACAACTAATCACGATCAGCGGGATTTTAGATTTGTAGGCTTCTATAATAGCAGGGTAGTAATTAGCGGCGGCAGTTCCGGATGTGCAAACGAGTACTGATGGCGTGAGGGAGCATTTGCTATTTCCAAGCGCTCGATAGGCAGCTTGTCTTTCATCCATTACAACGTAGTCGAAAATTTTTTTTTCAGGAAAAATTCTTTGGTAAATTTTAAGTGCAGAAATAAATGGAGCATTTCTCATACCTGGAGAGAGATAGAAGTGGCGAATATTGTTTTTATAAAATTGATCAATAATGTGCAGTGACCAAAGTTGGTTTATATTCTTTATTTCTTGGTGCAGATCGTTTTTTGTAACTATTGTCGTATTTGATGGCATAGAGTCCTTTTTTAAATTGTTTTCAGAGAAAGTTATTTCTATTTTAGCAGTTCCATTATTTTTTGTGCCAATTTTTTTTCTTGCGAGGGAAAAAATAAACTTAGGGCTGAACACATTTTAAGGATCGACTCCGACCACTCTACTTGAATGTTAGAATTTTTTAAAACACCACCTCCTGCGCGTAGAGTGACTTTTCCATTATTAATTATTCCACATCGAAGCATTACGGCCAAATCCATAAAACATGGTGTAATGATTCCAAAGGGGGCTGCATAATGTTGGCGTTTGTTTTTTTCTAATGCAGAAATTAATTCCTGACTTTTGTTAGAAGGGATTCCAGCGACCGCCGATGTGGGGTGCATGAACTTGATGAGATCAAAAAGTTGTTGCAGTGTATAGTTGTTGTAATTTTGCTGAAGCTCTCCGCGATGAATTTTTTTCCGATGTTTGAGATGAAGGTGTGGGCTTAATTCCAGAGCTCCACTATGAATTTTATTACAAAAGGTTAATAATTTATTTTCAATTTCTTGCTCGACAATTAAGTGTTCAGAAATAATTTTGCTGTCATTTTGTAAATCTATGTGAAGTTCATTTTCCAAAAAACTACCGGATGTTCCAGCAAGTGACATAGTTTCAATTTGATTATCATTGATCGAAAGTAACGTTTCCGGCGTGCAACTAAAAATAAATTTTTCATTTGATTTATCATAGTAAAAACAGATGTAAAAATTTAGCGGCTCTCTTTTTGTTTTTTTTTGAGTTATAAACTCATAGCTTGCACTGATGAGGTAGTGAATAAGGTTTAAATTGTTGAGATTGTGAAATGTGACTTCGCATTCTTGCGATAGAACAATTTTCCTTAGCTGGTATTTATCCATTGCTTCGATTGCATTTTCGAGCATTGATGTATATTCCTCAGCTGTTGTTTTAAGTTTTATACTCCATTGGTCTAATGAAATTTCTGAAAAAGAGTGGCGCGCATTTGGAGCGTAAGTTTGATCTTTTAGGTTTAGTTTATAAGTGTTTTGTGCCTCTAGTATCGTACCAGTTTGTTCAAAATCACCTACAAAAAAAAAGTTCTTATCACCTTTACTTGGTTGATATTGCCAATTTTCGATAGGCTTTAAATGCGTAAGAAGGGTTGCACTTTCTAAATTGGGTCTTATAAAGAGCGCCAGTGGAAGTTTGTTTTGTTTAGATGCGAGTTCGATCTTAAAAAAATCAAAAAGATCTAAGAGATCATGGGGTCTCATTTTTATCGCTACTTATTTTATCACCAACGTAAAGAGTGGCTATACCAAAAGTTTGGGGATAAGCTTTTAAATTTTTGAAACCTGCATTTCTCATTAATTGTAAAAATGCTTCTCCATATGGAAAATCTTCCACTGACTGATTAAGGTAAGTGTAGGCATCGCGGTGATTTGAAAGGAGATTTCCAATAAAGGGAAGAATCTTTCTAAAATAAAAAAAGTATAAACTGCGGATCAATGCATTTTTTGGAAGGGAGAATTCCATGATTAAGAGTCGCCCATCTTTTTTTAAAACGCGAAAGATGTCGTGGAGTGACTTTTGGGGGTCGGAAAAATTTCTAATACCAAAAGAGATTGTGACGAGATCGAAACAATGATCGGAAGCTTCGATATTCGTTCCATCGCCAATCATTAAATTTATTTTGTCTTCGAGTTTTCTTTTTTTTATTTTTTTGAGTCCTTCTGCAATCATCCCTTGTGACAAGTCGAGTCCAGTTATTTTTTTAATTGCCGGGACTTTAGAAAGTGTAATGGCCACATCGCCCGTACCGGTTGCAAGATCGAGAGCATTGATCGAATCTTTGATGGGTAAATGCTTGAGCATTTGATTGCGCCAGTAAATGTCGATTCCAAAGGACAAAAAGTGATTTAAAAAATCGTAGGTCTTGGCGATGTCATCAAAAATTTTGTACGATTCCTTCTTTCTACCACTCAGTGCACTCACGAAAACTCCTTCAATATTTTTTCCTATCATAGCAGAGCTTAGACATGCCCACAAGTTTTAGCATTTACTAAAAGCCCTAGTCTTGCTAACGTCTAGCTTATGAAAACAAATTTCAATGACCATTTTCCCCCCGAAATATTAAAAGCTACCGCGGATTTAGATCTGGTGATAACCTCTTCATCTTGTCATCAAGCAATAGAAGAGATTCTCGCTCAAAGCATTTTAGTAGGCGGAAAAAGATTAAGGCCGCTGCTTTGTTTTTTAATGGGACATTTATTGCATCTACCACCTCGCGAACTGAGTATTTTTTCGCGCGCAACTGAGCTGGTTCATGGCGCTTCACTTTCGCACGATGATGTGATCGACAACGCGACTTTAAGAAGAGGGCTTCCCTCCATAAATATGATTGCATCCAATAAAAAAGCAGTGCTAGCGGGCGATTATCTTCTCTCGAAAGTCATCGTCGATCTTTGTACGACGAATCGTTTGGATTTAGTGAGTGCCATGGCCTCTGTCATTAAAGAATTGACCGAAGGAGAGTGGTTACAGCTCGATCTTATTTCCTCTAAAGCCTATACAAAAAAAGCCCTTTACGAGGTCGCTTTTAAGAAGACTTCCTCCGTCATGGGCTTTTGTACATTTGCTCCTATGGCCTATTTAAATTTTGCCCCGGAAAATGTTTTAAAAGCTTCCAAAGAGTTTGGCGAACACTTGGGGATTGCCTTTCAGTTAATTGACGACGTGATTGATTTTTCTGACTCCGAAACATCGCTCAAAGATCAAATGCTGGATTTTGAAAATGGAATTGTGAACTCGGTGAGTTTTGATATGTTTCTATCTCACCCCGATCTGTGGCAACGCTATCAAGCGGGAGAAAATCTTCTTGATTTATTTAAGTTGATTCCCAAAGAAAGTTTAGCCAGATCGCTTAAAAATATCGAAGCTGAAGCTCATCTTTTTTTGGAAAAATCTTTGGATGCATTGGCCGTAATTGAAACTTTTTTAGCTAGTCCCGAATTTATTGATCACGAGGAAAAACTCAAAAGCCAAGAGGATTTTAAAGGCCAATTGTCTTTAAAGGAAAATCTCGATCAACGATTGGACTATCTTCGATCTCTTGTCAGTCTTTTGGCACTTCGAAAAAAATAGGCCTTAAATTCTTAAGGCCTGTATTTTCTATTTAAATTAAATTTTAATTTCTCGGCCTTCGATCACCAGGCCCTGGTGGATTTCTTTGAGGATGATGATCTTCCCTTTCACTAGAAGGACTTCGATCTATGGGGCTTGGCCGAATCACATCATCTCTTCTAATATCATCTCTTCCATTATCATCGATTCGTCCATCTCGAGGATATCGGTCTCTTTGATCGGGCCATCTTGGTTCGCGGTCTCTTTGATCGGGCCATCTTGGTTCGCGCTCTCTTGGATCAGGCCATCTGGGGCCGCGCTCTCTTTGATCGGGCCATCGCGGCTCACGCTCTCTTGGATCGGGAAATCGATCGTGGTCTCGAGGCCATCTCGGGTCGCGTGGATCCATTGGTCCTCGTGGTGGTAGGTATTGAACTCTTTCACAAATGGTATAGCGATATCCATTTGATTCATAATAAGCTTGAAAACGCTTGCATTCATACTGGGCATCAGTGCAGGCCCGCTCGAGATTATAACTGGTGCGATTAAAAACATCGATCACGTAGCCTCTAAAATCGAGAAGGGCAAAGCTACAAACCGGTTGCCAAGCAGAAAAACCTTGCAGAGAAAATAGGGCCGAAGATAAAAGCACAAATTTTTTAAACATACAGACCTCGCATTAAGATTGTTTCATTTGTCATTCATTGAAAAATGATGGTTAAGTTTATTAAATTGGAACTGACTATTTTTGACTAGAGGGTGTGGCATTTTACAATCTCAATTGAGCTTATTTGTAAGAATGGATTAGATTTATTCTTTTCTGGAATTGAGTTATGCTTAAAAAGTCCCAGTTTGGCCCTTTATTTTCTCTAAAATCTGATCGGATTCTTTTGTTTCGAGGAGGCGATTAAATGAAATTGAGAGAGTACCCTGGGTTTTAAAATTGATATTCAACTGATGGTACTCGGATAAATCATTGCGATCGCCTAAAAAACTTGCATAAATTATTTCGCATGATTGAACTTCATCGATAGGATAAAAATAGCATTTATGGAAATGGGAAATTCCTTGAAGATTTTTATTTCGATCAATCCAAATAGTTAATGGAATTAAATGATATGGTGCGGGAGTTGGGATGAGTTCGGCACTTTTAAACTGATGGACGATAAAGTCTGCCACCAAATACTCCTCTGAAGAGAAGGTTATACTGTCTACCTGTTCAAAAACTAGTGAAAGAGAAAATACATGGGACGAACGCATCAGGCTCCAGTATCGGTCGTGACTTAATTTCAATTTAAAAAAATGTGTCCCTCCATTTTTATAAAAATGAAAAGTATAATCTTTAAGATCGAAACAAAAATCATCGTCTTCGCGATCTTCCGGAAGAGGCATAAGTGGGGCAAAGAGTTTCTCTAAAATTGATCGATCAAAAGACGCATCGGATGTAACAAATTCAAAGGTCCAAAAAGATGGGATCCATTTTGAGTTTTCTAGATTGATTGGATAGGTCCAAAGACATGGAAAGATAAATGGGCCGATTTGCACCGGTCCGGTTGTTTTATAAATCCATTGGTTGTCTCTACTAAAGGATTGAATTAAATTTTTTTCTAGTAAGCATTCTAATGAATCATTCCACGATAACAAATTTTGATAGGGGATTTGAGATGTTTTATCATCTGAGACAAGCATAAGTCCAGATTGAAAATCGCTGAATGAAAGCGTTTGTTTGGGATTAAATTTAATTATTAATTCGTGAATACTCACTTTAGACCACAAGAGAATTTCTCCATCAGTTTTTGAATTAATATATTGGTAAATAGAATTTGGAGAAACTTTAAAATGCGCATGGAGATCATTTAGTAAAGAATTGGCATTGATAGCAGGCAAGGCTAAAGTGGCGACCTTATCATTAAAAAATTTAATTTCAACACGATAAAGAGATGGAGATCTTTGAATAAGAAGACTTATTTTTTGGATTTTATTTTTATCGATCTTCGTAACTACAGGACCTGGCTCTTCACTAATAATATAATATGAAGCACTTATTTTAACTTGATTTAAAGTCGAAAAACTTTCAAGTTGATCGACGCACAAGAATGCCTGCTGAAAAATTTCTTTTTCTAAGTCCATATCACACGAAAAGTTTTGATGATGCCGCTTAATGAGTATTTTAAGAGGGAGACGATTTGTTTTGTCGTTTGAACCAAAGACATTTTTAAAAACGGAAAGAAGAACAGAATTCTGCTGTCTTTCAGCTCCCAAATTCTTCGGATGTAAATCAAGTTTTATGTTGGCAAAAGAAACCCATGGCCCCAAAAAAAATGATTTTTCATGAACTTTATAAAAAACATATCGGGTGCGATTTGTCACTTGATCGATATATGTCATTCTTTCGATTAAGAAATAAATTTGGTCGTTTATTTTAATCGACTCTTCAGCGTGAAAAAGGGAATTGGCCAAAAAGTGCTCTGGTAGTAATTGAAGCATTGAAAGGTGAAATGTTTGTTCATTCAATACAAAGATCTGCTTTTCTTCTCTAAATATTTTTATTTCCATGAAAGAATCATGGCCTGAAATTGTCGATTTGGTAAGAGCAGATAAAAATTATCTGATCGGTGTAAAGCGTCTTTAATTATTCTGGGCAAGATGAAGGGCGTAATTCATCGAGACTTTCTATTCCAGTCTGCAAGCACTTAAAAATGGTAATCATGCTTGATTGTTTTAAGTTGAGGACCTTGCTTAAGAAACTTGAATCATTTTTTGGGTCGTAGCTCGCATGGAAAATTCCGATTGCGTTATACGGGCTTGTAATGGCGGGAGAGCCTGAATTTCCTCCCACTCCAGCACAAGGAGTATCGTTATTATCGTCCTGAAACTTCTGACAGGTCTTGTTGGGGTTAAGGGAGTTTTTCCGAATAAAAATGAATTTCTAAATATACATATAAGTACTTTATAGTCTGCAATAATGGTTTCATTGTTTTTAAATTTATGAGTTAGGGTCAAAATATTAATTCTTGTGTTCTCTTCAACTCCTGTGTGATCAAGATGAAAGTATCTTTCGAGTTCAATATTATCTTTGGTTTGAATGACCGCTAAGTCATGAGAGGTTCCATCTTCGCTAAATGTTGTATAAGAGAGAATTGTTTTACAAGTTGTGTAAAACGATTTTTTGCCAAGCTTTATTGCGATGACAGAATTCCAATCGCAATTATGTTTATTGCTCTTTTTGAGATGTGCAGGAATACAATGGGAGTTTGTAAAGACAGTATTTTTATCAATGGTAAAAAGTGTGCAAGGGGTTAATCTTGCTTGTTTCGGTTGTTAAATTAGGTTGATTGGGGCTTTTTTCCACAAGAAAATAGAAAAATTAAAAGTAAACAATTTAAAAGAGTAGGGTGCTGAGTAGTTACAATGACGACCTACACTGTTAAATCTTTTGACAGCTTTGTTAAATATATCTAGATTCACCCATTCAAATAAATATCAATATAAAATGAACCCGATGAACAACCGACTTAAGAGCTATTTTTTTAAGGCATTTTTCTTTTTAATTTTAACCCTCGTGGTCGAGGCGCGAGATGTTGTTTGTCCGCAAACTCTCGCATCATTTTTTTCTTCTCATCAAGTAAAATCTCCATCAAAAATACAAGCTCAAACGGAGCTTTTTTTTAGAGATGTTATTGCCTCTACTCTCGGTCTCTATGGAATACAAGATGCCTATGGGTTTAGAGGTTATGAGTTTCGCGATAATGAAATATGGTTTCCAGCTATTAAAAATGAAAAGCGGTTAAAAGTAATTTTAAACTCAAGCAGCGAATTTCAATCGGGGATTTTAGAAAGCGGCGACGAGCGACTTTTGTATATTGCCAATGGTGAGTCCAAACTTGAGGCCGAAAATCTTTTGCGTCAAGCATTGGTGGGGTCTTCACTTCATCCTTATATCTCGAGCACGCTCTCAAAAAGTGAAAGAGAATCGCTCGGGCTTCCTGCGATCATGCATAAAGATGTACAAAGTGAAATGTTAAATGCAGCATTAAGCTCCATTAAAAATCGCGATAAAAAGTTTCTTATCGTGGGACCTACAGGTATTGGTAAAACGGAAGTTTTTCTCGGAGTTTTTAAAGCAAGGCTGGCAAATCAAAGCCTTAAATCAAAAATTCACATGGTTGTTTCTGATCAAATTAATTTGTCTTATCAACATGAAAGAGAGTTGAGCTATTTACAAAATAACCTTGCTTTTAAAATTATTCGCTGGGGAGATGATGCAAAATCATTTAAGTTAGATGAGCTTTTAAAGGAAATAGAAACCTCCCATCAACCTATTGTTCTTGTCACGACCATTCAGAGTTTTAAAAAACGATTTTTTGAAGCTGAAGAGGAAACGATTACTCTTTTGCAAAATAAAATGGCGACTATTTTCTACGACGAAGCTCACCATACTGGAGCAGATGGAGCACAAAGAGTGCTTAAAACTTTGGTTGATGATAATAAAAATGACGTTTTTTTATTAGGTGCCACGGCCACACCTCTGCACGCTCGCACAAGTATTCAAGAAATTTTTGGTTTTAAAGCTTTTTTTGCTTATCTCGATACACTTGCGTCCTATCTTCAAAATGGAAGGACTTTTAGGGAGGTCAGCGAAATCGTTAAGCAATTAAAAATGGCGATTTATCGTGGAGAACTCACTGCCTTTGATCGAACATATTTGTTAACACCAAAACATTTAAAGCTAAGTGACGATCAAATGTTTGTGCAATATGAATCTCAAAGATATGTTTTAAACCCTGAGGCTTATGCCACTTTATTTAGAAGAATTTCACCACTTATCTCCATCCATAAAAATGGAATGATCGCTGCGGCCAATATCAGTGAAGCTAAAAGGTTGGAGCTGTTTTTAAATCGAGCTTTTTCCAACGCCGGCAATAAAAAATTTAAAGCGATTCACTCGGAACTTACTAAAGCTGAACGAGAACAAATTAAGGAAGATTATAGACAAGGAAAGATTCATTATTTAATTGCAGTGGAAATGATGAATGAAGGTGTCCGATTTCAAGGGATGAGCTTATATATCGATCTCAACAGAAATGTGGGAGCGCGGGAGTTCTTACAAAGAATTGGTCGAGTCTTGTCTTTGGAACCGGGAAAAAATGGCATTGATATAGTGAGCTTGATGTCACTTTCTGAAGAAGGCGCCGAGGAAAATTTAGCGCTAATCACTGCGATTGCCAAAGGAGAACTTTCCAACAAGAAAATAAACAACTCCAAAGAAATTCTTAGGCGACCGCTTGAAAATGACGATTTAGAATTTATCTCACTGGATCGATCACAGATACAACAAGAGTTAATGGCTTTGAAATTAGATTTGCAAAACTTTTGGAAATCCCAATCGACTGCTTATAAAAATGGGAAAGAGGTGCTTCATTGGATGATCGAAGATTTTAAAAGCACGGGAGAGTTGAGGCTTCCTAAAAAAAGAACTGGCATAGATGAATTGTCTGTTGAAGAAAGACAGATGACATTTAAAATGTATAACAACATCCTTAACGACGATTTTATAAAAGCCTTTATGGAAGATCCAGCCCATGCTCAGTATTTAAGATTAATTCAAAACAAAATCGATAAACTTAAAAGACTACATAAAATTAAAGCTCAAGGCCGATCAAAAGCTTACTTAAATGGCTTAGATGTACTTCATTGGATGATAAACAATTTTGAAAGAACGAGAGAATTGAGACTTCCAAAACAAAGAGATGGCAAAGATGAATTGTCTGTTGAAGAAAATCAAATGGCATTTAAAGTTTATAACAACATCCTTAACGACGATTTTATAAAAGCCTTTATGGAAGATCCTGCCCACTCTCAGTATTTAAAATTAATTCAAAACAAAATCGATGAACTTAAAATATTAAAAGAAAATAAAAAAATTGGTCGATCAAAAATTTACTTAATTGGCTTAGATGTACTTAAATGGATGATCGTCAATTTTGAAAGAACGGGAGAATTGAGACTTCCAAAACAAAGGGAAGGCAAAGATGAATTGTCTGTTGAAGAAAACCAAATGGCATTTAAAATAAGAAGTAATCTCTTTAAAGACGATTTTTTAAAAGCCTTTATGGAAGATCCAGCCCATTATAAATATTTTAAATTAATTCAAAACAAAATCGATGAGCTTAAAAGATTACGTGAAATTAAAGGTCAAGGTCGAACAAAAGCTTACTTAAATGGCTTGGATGTACTTCATTGGATGATCGCCGACTTTGAAAGAACGAAAGAGGTGAAACTTCCAAAATATAGATCTGGTAAAGATGAAATGTCTGTTGAAGAAAGACGAATGGCAGTTAAATTAGATAGCAACATCTTTAAAGACGATTTTATAAAACCCTTTATGGAAGATCCTGCTCATGATCAATATTTAAGACTGATACTGGAAAAAAAATCAAAATGATGCCATGAAGTTTGCTGAACTAAGAATTGATAATCCCCTTTCCCATGCCCTATAAATGAACATGGGAAAAGTGGGATCATTATAAAAGATTTAGAGTGCGTTCAAGACCGATGGTGCGAATAAAACCCGCTAGCTTTGGGCCCTTATCTAAGCCAATGATAAGTTGATATAAAAGTGTGAAAACTTCTTGTGGTTCTAGGCCATGGGCGTGGATCATTTCATACATTGCTTCGTGCAATTCTTTGTCGCTTTCTAATTTTTTAAAGTTTTGTTGGAGGTAATCTTTAAATGCTTTTAAAAAGTTTTGTTGTGGCTCGCTTTTTGAAATGTTGGTATTAGGAGTTTTTAAAATACTAAACTTAAATTCCAGAGGTGCGTGTTCGCTAATCCAATTTTTAGCCCGAGTGGCACGTTCGAGAAAGCGTCTTTCATCGCGCGGTGTTTTAATTTCTTCGCGGTAGTACTCGCGACTTTTGTCGATGTCGAGATCATTAATTTGTAGCACATTGCAAAGGTGACGGAATCCCGGTTGAAAAGGAAGTGCTTCTGGTCGCTCTCCAATTTGCGATAATTCGTAAACTCTTTTGGCCATGGCCAGTTTTTTTTCATTGACCACTTCAAGTCCATAAGCTGTTCTTTCAAGTCGGTCGAAGTCTTCATAATTTTTGATGACATCTAAATCGAAGCTCAAAGAAAAATCGATGTTGGTTTTATAGCTGGCAAATATCCAGCGCACCATTTCTGGCTCGTATACGTTTAGAACGTCATCGACTGTCACAAGGTTTCCTTTAGAGGAGCTCATTTTGCCGCCCATGCCTTTGATTGAAACAAAGTCGTACTGAAGGTACATAGGTGCTTTGTAATCAAAAATTTGTGCGACGATTTCTTTTGCCGTAGTAAACGATCCACCTTCACTCGAGTGGTCTTTTCCACCTGGTTCAAAATCAACTTTTTCAAAGGCCCATCTCATCGGCCAATCGATTCTCCATGGAAGTTTTAATCTCGAAGAGGTCGCGATGGATTCTGTTCCATGATGGCCGCATAAATCGCAAGTGTATGTGACAGTGTCATTTCCATCGAATTCCATTTTACTTATGCGATCGCGCTGGCAGCCTTCACAGTAAATAAGCAAGGGGAGCCAATTGTCTTCGAGCGGAGCTTGGCGCCACTTGTTGAGTATCGCTTTAATGGCATCATTTTTTTGAAGCGCCTTTAAGATTTCACCATTGTAGGTTTTCGCACGATATTTTTTTGCTTGATAAAGAGGTTCAACTTCGATGCCCATTTTTTGGAGTTGAGCCTCAAAATTTTCTTCGTGGTGGCGGGCGTAGGATTCCGATCGTTCAAAGGGATCAGGAGTATCCACGATGGGGCGAAAGAGATATTCTTTTAATTCTTCTTGCTTTGGGAGATTGAGGGGAACTTTTCTAAACGTATCGTAGTCGTCCCAACTAAAAATAAAGCGAACTTTTTTTCCGCGTTTTTTTAGCCCGCGCGCCACTAAATCAACCGTCATGACTTCGCGAAAATTTCCAAAGTGCACCACTCCCGAAGGGGTAATGCCGGATGCGAGCGTGTAGGTTTCCTTGTCTTCTGCGCGAATAAGTTTGTCGGCCGTTAAATCGGCCCAGTGAATGGCATCGTTTAAAGCATTTGGTGCAGTCTGTGACATGCTCGCTCCTTAAAAAAATATGAATCTTTTTTATAAAATTGTTTTGTGGTGATTATTAAGAGAGACCTAAGCGCGATTTTAATTCCGCTTCGGTTAAATGTCCGCGTTCAATTTCGAGTCTTAAAAACATAAGTGCTCTTTGCATCTCTTCTCTTTCCGAGGCAAGGGCAACGGAGAGGTCTAAGTGTTTAACGCCATCGAGAGTGGAAAATTTAACAATTTTTTTGAGCAGTAAAATAGCATCATTAATCTGATTTTGATCCGACATAAGACTTTCCTAAGCTGTTTGTATTCTCTTAAAAACCTAGATAGGCTTTTTTAACTTGATCATTGGATAATAAACAGCTTGATTCGCCTTGCAAAGTAATTTCTCCATTGACTAATACATATCCGCGCTTTGATTTTTTGAGCGCCAGGTGGGCGTTTTGCTCCACGAGAATAATCGATTTTCCCTCGCGGTTAATCGTCGCAATCGCTTCCATAATATTTTGCACTAAAATGGGCGCAATCCCCAAAGAAGGCTCGTCGAGAATCAGTAAATCGGGAGCGGATAAATAACTGCGACCGATGGCCAACATTTGTTGTTCACCACCTGAGAGCGTTCCGGCCAATTGAAAACTTCGTGCTTTTAATTTGGGAAAGAGATCAAAGATAAATTCTTTATCGCGTTTGATTCCAACGAGATCAGATCTGGTGTAATGGCCCATTTCCAAATTTTCGGCAACAGTTAAGTTGGGAAAAACCATGCGACCTTCGGGCGATTGCGCGAGGCCGTGTTTTAAAATTTGATGTCCTTTAAGATGAGTTATGTCGCGTCCTTTAAAAATGACTTTTCCACTTTTAATCGGAATGAGACCGGAGATTGCTTGCATGGAAGTCGTTTTGCCCGCACCGTTGGAACCAATAATTGAAACGATTTCTCCCTTAAAGACTTGCAAGGAAATATTTTTAACTGCTTGAATTGGCCCATAGCTTACACATAAATTTTCAACTGACAATAATGCTTCACTCATAGCGATATAACCTCGGGATGTTCTTCCTCATTTATTCCCTCACTGATTCCTAGATAAGCTTGAATCACTTGGGGATTCTTTTGTATTTCGCTGGGTTTTCCTTGGGCGATTAAAACGCCGTAATCCAAAACATAAATTTCGTCGCTCATATCCATCACTAGCCCCATATCGTGCTCGATTAAAATGATGGCCAAATTAAAATCGACTTTAATTTTTTTGATCAATTCAGTGAGCTCTTTCGTTTCGGTGGGGTTCATTCCCGCAGCTGGTTCATCCAGTAAAATTATTTTGGGTTTGGTGGCGAGCGTGCGCACCAACTCTAATTTTCTTTGTTCGCCGTAACTGAGCGAGGCGGCAGGAAGATCTTTTTTGTGTTCCAGTTTTATCAAGCGAAGAAGAGTCATTGCCTCTTCTTCAATAATTTTCTCTTCGTGTTTAAAAGCAGAATTTTTAAATAAAATATCCACAGGCCCGTATTTTGTGCCCACGTGAAAAGCGACTTTTAAATTATCCAGGACACTTAAATTTTTAAACAGGCGAATATTTTGAAACGTCCGCGCGATTCCAAGCTTGGTGATTTCGTGGCAATCGTGTTTATTAAGATCGATATTTTTAAAAGTAAGAGAGCCGGTTTGGGGTTTGTAATTTCCGGTGATGATATTAAACAAAGTGGTTTTTCCTGCGCCGTTTGGGCCTATCACCGCGGTGATTTTTTGATTTTCAAATTGCATGCTCACATCGTTGATGGCCTTAATACCCCCAAAGTGCAATGAAATATTTTGCAGAGTTAAAATGACTTCTTTAGGCATTTTTTTTCTCCTTCTGAAAGAATGTTTTAAAAAATGTGAGCTCCCAAATCTCGCGATCGCCTAAAAGTCCCTTCGGTTTTTTTAGCATGAGAAAAATTAATAAGAGAGAGTATAAAACCATCCGAAGCTCGCTGATCTCACTGCCAAAAAAACGCAAGATTTCGGGAATGATGGTTAATATAATGGCACCAATGATGGGGCCTGAAATACTCCCCAATCCGCCCAAGATCGCCATGGTTAAAATAATCACACTCCACATAAATGAAAAATTACTGGGGTGAATAAATTGTTGTAAAAAGGCAAAGTGGGCACCGGCCACTCCGGCAATTGATGATCCAATTAAAAATGCGATGAGTTTATATTTAAAAAGCGAGATCCCCATATTTTCCGCCGCAATTTCATCATCGCTAATTGCTTGCCAGGCCCTTCCTAGTTTGGATTTTTTTAGTCGATATAAAACGATGATTGTTAAAAAGACAGTGGCATAAATCCAAAAGGAATTGCTCAACCTTGGAATGCCCACAAATCCTCGCGACCCCCCTAAACTTTCACTGTTAATGATGGCGATGCGAACGATTTCTGAAAATCCCAAAGTGGTGATGGCCAAGTAATCGCCTTTTAAGCGCAAAGCGGGAATGGCGACAATGAGACCGAGCACCGTGGCCATAAAAAATGAAAAAAGACAGGAAAGTAAAAGAAGTATGATGGGCGAAAGCACGTAGGTGTGCTGGATTTCGGTAGATAAAAAACTAGCGGCATAGGCACCGATCGCGAAAAATCCAGCGTGTCCAAGAGAAAATTGTCCGCAAAATCCATTGATCACATTTAAACTTAAAGCGAGAATAATAAATATTCCCGTGGTGTTAAAAATTTGAAGAAAATAATCCATAATTTTCCTTAAAACGATTTAGGTTGGTGGGTTAGATTTTTTCTCTTTGGTTTTTACCCAAAATTCCCTGCGGACGAATCATTAAAAGCACAATTAAAATAACAAATGAGACGATATCTCTAAAACTCGCTTTATAAAATCCTGCCACTAAATTTTCAAAAATTCCTAGAATGAGTCCGCCTAAAAATGCTCCGGGGATATGACCGATGCCACCTAAAACAGCGGCGATAAAGGCCTTAAGGCCAAGCATCGTCCCCATTAAGGGTTCGACAGTCATAATATTTGATAACAACACGCCAGAGAGTCCGGCCAAGGCCGCTCCAATAAAGAATGTAAAAGAAATCACAAATTGTGTATTGATCCCTGAAAGCTCCGCTGCTTTTGGATTAAAACTCACCGCGCGCATCGCTTTGCCGATCTTTGTAAAGTGAACTAAAAGATAGAGAAGCAACATCACCACCAAAGTCATGCCGATAATAAGTAGTTGCGAGCTAGAAATACTGACATCGTAAAAATTAAAATACTTTTCTTCGATAAGATCGGGCAGTTTTTTAGGTGAAGCTCCAAAGAGCACTTGACCGCTGTATTGAAAAAACAAGGAAGCACCAATCGCCGTCATTAAACTGGTGATGCGATTTTCATTTCTCACTGGTCGATAGACGCATTTTTCTGTGAGCAAGGCAAAAAAAGCAGCAACTGCGATCGCCGTTAAAAGAACGATCGGGAGAGGCAGTCCAAAACGGTAAGCGTAAAACGCTCCCATCGAACCCAACATTAAAAATTCGCCGTGAGCGAAATTCACCAAGCGAATAATTCCATAAACCATGGTGTAACCCAAGGCCACCAGCGCATAGATGGAGCCTTGAGTGAGACCGTTAATTAGAAATTGTAAACCATCCCAAAGGAGATAGATCGTAGCATCGCTCATTCAACTTCCTTGGAATGAATTATGGTTGAACTTTATTTTTGAAAATAAACCCTTTGTCTGTCGCTTCTAAAACCACTGCAGCCTTTTTAGAATTTCTCTCAGCATCGATGGAAATTTTTCCCGTGACGCCCATAAAATCTTTGGTGGCGAGTAAATGAGTGTTAATTTCCTGCGCCGACTTTGTTTTTGATTTTTTGATGGCTTCAATGGCAATGAGGTATGCATCGTAGCCAAGTGCGGCCATCGCTCCAGGTTTTTGCCCATAAGCTTTTTCGTAGTCGCGCACGAAGTTTTGCACTAACGGATCGGTATCGTCGGGTGCAAAATGCGATGAAATGTAATTTCCTTTAATCGCCGGCCCAGCGATTTTAAATAAATCGGGGGAGTCCCAACCATCGCCACCTAAAAAAGGAACATTGATTCCCAGTTGTCGGGCCTGCTTAATCATAAGACCAACTTCTTCATAGTAACCCGGCAAGAAAACGGCCTTGGGGTTGAGTCTTTTAACGCGTCTTAAGAGCGAGGAAAAATCCATATCCTTGCGCATATAAAAGAGATCGTCGGATAATAGTTTGCCGCCTAATTTTAAATATTCTTTTTTAAACGATTCGGCCAAACCTTTGGAATAGTCTTGAGAGTTATCCACCACGATCACTGCTTCATTTGCATTTAATTGATTAAAAGCAAAGCGGGCCATCACTACACCTTGAAAATCGTCGGTAAAGCAGGCGCGCGAAACAAATTTTTTATTTTGCGTGACTTTAGCATTGGTGGCGGCCGGACTAAAAAGCGGAATTTTTGCTTCTTCAGCGATGGGGGCCATGGCCAGAGTATTCGACGATGTGACTTCTCCTATCACCATGGAAACTTTATCGATGTTGATGAGTTTTCTTATGGCGTTGGTCGCTTCAACAGATTCCGATTTATCGTCTTCAAAGACTAACTCCAAACCATCGATAGCTTTTTTTTCACTCATTAATTTTTTATGGGCGAGCTTGATACCGTTGGCATTTTCAATACCGAAGGTGGCCGTCGAACCGCTGGATGGTAAGACAACGCCTATTTTAATTTTAGCGGCCAAAACCTCGGAGCTTGAAAGAATGGTTAAAATGGCCAAAAGTGCCAACTTCTTGGGGGCTTTTAATTCCCGATTCATTTATCACTCCTTTGTAAAATGAGGGGTATAGCAAGGCATTTTTAAAATGCTTATTTAAATAACAGTAACATAGAAGCATGAATCGTAAAGCGCTTTTGGGCTTTTTTATTTAATCTTGCTAAGTGATAGAATTTTTAAGAAATGTTGATTTTTTAATTAAGCCTGCGTGATTTGTTTTTATAATGAGTGAAGACCTAGTCAAGAGCTGTCTGTCGATTTTTTTTGGAGGACCAATGGCGCGAGAAGATTTTGAATCAACATTAATTAAGCAGTATACCGATTGTATCGAAGATCTCATTGTTAGTAGCGAGTCTATCTATCGCACTCAAATCGATTACGAAAAATTAGATTTTAAAGTAAAGGCGATGATTAAAGCAGCCACTGTTGATGGACTTTCCGAACAATCGATTTGGGATATCATTGAGAGAAAACTTCCCGATTATCACAAGCGCTTAACCGATCAAAGAGAAAATAAATCGCGAGTGATTCAACTAAAACTCGTCGCTTAATGGCTTTCAATATTTTTGCACGCACCAAATGAATAATTCATTGGCACGCAATCAGCAAGGCACGAATTAGAGTAGGTGCGACCATCTTGTCCGCACACGGGCATGTAGTTCATTGGACACACACATTGCGAAGCCATGGTATTTTCCTTTAGATTTTTCTCTAATTTTTTTTGGGGAGAACGAGTGTGTTTATGTTTTCGATGGTGATTGCATTGTGGATTATTTTTATGATTCGGGCACGCGAAAATTTTTGTTGTTGAAATGGCAAAAATTGAAATAAGAAAAAAAAGTGTTATAAACTTCATAAAAACCTCATCCTTGAGGTTATTATAATTACTAGATATTTAGACGACAATCGATTCTTTTTATATCGTATTTTTTATCTTTACCAATCAGAGTCTTTCTACTTCCAACCAGCTCTTCTTGAACGATGGTCACATCGACATAACTGGCCGGATCATTAGTTTGCAACCAGACGGTCCCGATTCTTGAATCATCGCTTGTCCACCAAGTAACTGACACATCGAACTCTTGCCCAAAGTCTTTAACTTGAACATTTTTTGCCATATCGGCGTCGAGTTTAACTTCGACTTTTTCCGATCCAGCATTCAAACCAAAAAATTTTTTTGGGGAGGTAATTGTGAGCGTGGTGACCTTATTTACTGTGCTTTTGACAAAAGTGCATTTTCTCTCAGGGGCATTGTTATTAACCCCTGTTTTTTTTGAAAGCCGATCTAACTTGCTTAAGAATTCTTCAGCAGTCACAGATGCGTAAGCAGGGCTTAAAATCAGCGTAAAAAATAATCCTAAACCAATGGACTTTAAATTCGTTTTTAGCATGGTCATTCTCCTTTTTTGTGGTCGCAGTTGTGCGTTGTAAGCCGGTATATCAATAAGACATTATGGAATTCAATATAAAATCCCTTAAGAGAGTAAAAGTTATTTAGATGTGTCCAAAATGGGCCAAAATGGCTCCAGCCTAAACATGTATCCTAAACATGTATATAGAGCGTTAAGGCGATTGATCTAAGTAAAATTTTCAATTTATAAAAATTCTTGCCCTCTAAAATGGAAAGCTATGATAAGTAAAGCTCGCTCGTGTTAGAAAGTTTAAAACTTGCAATTTGCAAACTCTAAATATGAAGAGGAGAGTTAAAATGAAAAAAACTAAGAATTCACTACCCATCCTGGCCTGTTTGATGGTGTTGTCATCTTCGGTTGTCGCCCAGGAATACTACGATACATCCGACGATCTTTTAGATTCATCAGTATCGTCTTTTGACATGGATGAAATTCAAATCGAAGGTAAGCTTTCTCCCTCGGAGCAAATGCGTAGACGTCGCGAGAAATTGGAAGAAAGAAATAAGAATATGGTGGAAAAGAAAATTGAAGATATTCGCGTGAAACAAGAAATCATACTCACCAATAAACTTCAAGACGCGTTTAATAAGGGCTTAAATAATCTAAACGAAGATAATGTCTCGGTTAAAGAAGCTGCACCTGTGTTGCCACAACCTATTGTTCAACCAGTGGTAGAAACGAAAGTGGAACCAGTAAAGGTAGAAAGAAATTCTCAAGTCATTCCTTTTGTCGGCGGCCAGGCGATCAAAGGATCTTTTAACGGAATTAAAATTGATTTTGAAACTAAAATGTTAGTCGGTGTGCAAGTGGAAACAAAAGTCGACGAGCAATTAATGGCCGGAGCTGAACTTTCTTATGCAACTCTAACCACTACAGATCGAGATAACGCTTTTGTCACAGCTGGTTCACTATGTAGTAATGGCCAACTTTGTGGAGCGCGTGAAATTGCATATGGAAAATGGACACTTGGTGGAAATTTAAAATATTTGTTCACGCAAGAAAGTCGTTTTAAGCCTTATATATCTGCTGGAGCCAACTATAATCGAGTCAAGCTTGATTTTAATGACTCTGGAGCTATTAACGGTGTTCCGACAACCAATATTAATGGTTTTGTACTAGGTGATGAAAGTGTCAATTCAAATTACGTATCAGGAAATGTAAAGCTCGGTGTGCAGTTGGACGTTAATGAAAAGTGGGGCGCGAATCTAGAAGTTTCTTACACCAAAAATTTTGTAAGTAAGAAAAACTATAACACATCTTATAATTCTGACCAAATTCGTTTGGAAAATATTTCAAATGCTATGGAGCAATCAGATATTACAGCTATCGGAGCAGGTCTAGTCGTAAAATTCTGATGACAGAATTTCTTCTAGTGTTCGATATCAAAGGGAAGCACAAGCTTCCCTTTTGTTTTTTAGGCTCCATAAAATGTAAATGTCTCCTTGCTATAATCTCAGATATTTGATTTTTTTTATTCCCATCTTTCTTTCGCTCTATCCATGACTTACAATAAAATGATCTTCATTCATTATTTCACAACACAATTTTGGAGGATTTATGGCCTTGAGAGAAGTTTACATTGTTGATGGTTTACGCAGCCCACAGGCAAAAGCAGGACTCGATTTAAAAGATGTCGAAGCGCCTTATCTAGGAGCCTACTTAATTAAAAAATTAATTGATAATACGGAAATCCCCAACGACCAGGTGGATGAAGTCATTTTTGGGAACACCGGCACGCCAGCAAAATACCCCAACATCGGTCGCGTGATGGCCCTAGAAGCAGGCTTGAATAAAAAAACTTCAGGTCATTCAGTTCATCGCAACTGTGCCTCTGGTATGCAAGCGGTCAGTGAAGCCTTTTTAAAAGTTGCAGCCGGAAGAGCGGAAGTCATTGTTGCAGGTGGAGTGGAGTCGATGTCGCAAATGCCGCTTATCTACGGCAAAGAAATGACCCAACTTTTTGCCTCGCTCATGAAAGCAAAATCAGTGGGAGAAAAATTAGCGGCGATCTCTTCTTTTAGACCGCACTTTTTATCGCCCATTATTGCCATCGAACAAGGTTTAACCGATCCTTTTTGCGGACTCAATATGGGACAAACAGCTGAAATACTCGCTCGCGAATTTAAAATCTCCCGCACTGAACAAGACGAATTTGCCAATAACTCCCATCAAAAAGCGGTGAAGGCGATGAAGGAAGGAAAGTTTAAAGACGAAATTGCACCGATTGCGATTGGTGGATCTCTCAATAAACTTTTAATGGAAGATGTGGGCCCGCGCGCGCAATCGACAGTGGAAGGCCTGGGAAAAATGAAACCATTTTTTGATAAAAAATCTGGAACCGTCACGGTGGGGAATGCTTGCCCTATCACCGATGGTGGATCGGCACTGCTCTTTGCTTCTTACGATGCGGTAAAAAAATATAATTTAAAGCCGATTGCTAAAATGATCGATTATCACTTTCATGGATTGGAGCCAGAGCGCATGGGAATGGGACCGCTTTTATCCATGGCCCACTTGATGGATCGTACAAAAACAACTCTGAAAGATTTCGACTTAATAGAAATCAATGAAGCTTTTGCCGCGCAAGTCATTGCGGTCACTCGCGGATTTAGCGACCCGGCCCAAGCTTCGCGCTTTGGCATTGAAGCTAAATACGGCGAAGTCGATTTTCAAAAATTAAACGTCAACGGTGGAGGAATCGCACTCGGTCACCCTGTTGGTTCAACTGGATCGCGTTTAATTGTCACTCTGATGCACGAATTAAAACGCAGAAAAGGTAATTTAGGGATTGCCTCGCTGTGTATCGGTGGTGGACAAGGTGGAGCTGTCATCATTGAAAATTTAATGAAATAAAAAGGTGGTTGGCGATGAATAAATTTATAAGTTTTGAAGTAAAAGAAAAAGTGGCTTACGTCGGTTTTGGTTTGAGTAAAACTCGCTCCATGACCATTTTAGATATGGACACGATGACGGAGTTGTCCGAAACAATTGAACACCTACACAAAATTCAAGCGGATTTAGTTGGCGCTATTTTCTTTTCCCACGTCGATGGATGTTTTCTTGCTGGAGCAGATATTAATTTAATTGCCTCGATGAAAAGCGAAGGCGAATCGCAAGATAAGGCGGAGCAGGGACAAAATATTTACAATCGATTGGAAGATTTATCGATTCCAACGGTGGTGTGTGTCGATGGTGTTTGTTTGGGAGGAGGACTAGAGTTTTCGCTCTCTGCCAATGTTATTTTAGCTTCCAATAGTCCCAAGACGCAATTAGGTCTTCCCGAAGTTAAGTTAGGGATTCTTCCCGGCTTTGGTGGGACGTACCGCTTGCCTAAGAAAGTGGGATTGCCCAATGCTTTAGATATGATTTTAACCGGCAAAACTTTGCGCGCCGACAAAGCTAAAAAATGTGGTTTAGTGGCCGAAGTTTTTCCCAAAGAGAACTTGTTGAAAAAAGCGGTGGAGTATTTTCATTATAAAAAACCTTCGAAAGGTTTAAGCGACCAAGTCAAAGTTTTAATGACTGAAAATCCACTGACTCACAAAATTATTTTTCAAAAGGCCAAAGAGGGCGTGCTTAAAAAAACCCATGGTTTTTACCAAGCTCCACTTAAAATTTTAGAAGTCATGGAAAAAGGGATGCTCAAATCGCGCAGTAGTTATCTCGCTTTAGAAGCGGAAGCTTTCGGCCAACTTTCCATGAGCGAGCAAAGTAAAAATTTACAGCACATTTATTTTATGTCGGAGAGTTCAAAAAAATATAAAGGACCAAAGGGCACTGGTTCCCTCAAGAAAATTGAAAAAGGAGCTGCGCTTGGAGCGGGGACGATGGGGGGCGGTATTGCTTGGTTGATGGCCGAAAATAATATGTTCCCCATTATGAAAGACTTAACAGTAGAAGCGCTCAACTTAGGATTAAAACAGTCGGCGCAAAATTTTCAAGGGGCATTGAAAAGAAAAAAAATGACTTTCGATGAATTTAATCGCAAGCAAAGATCGATCAGTGCTCAGTTGGATTTTAATGGCTTTAAAAAAGTAGATCTCTTAGTCGAAGCTGTCGTTGAAAATATGGAGATCAAAAAGAAAGTTTTTGCGGAAGTGGAAAATTATGTTTCACCCGATTGTCTTTTGACTTCGAACACCTCTTCACTTTCAGTGCAGGAAATGTCCACGGCATTGAAAGATCCTAGTCGATTTTTAGGATTGCATTTCTTTAACCCCGTGCACATGATGCCCTTAGTGGAAATTATTATCCACGATAAAACTTCGCCGGAAACGATCGAAGCCTGTTACCAATGGGTACTTAAAACCAAGAAAACGCCCGTGGTGGTTAAAGATGGCCCAGGCTTTTTAGTTAATCGCATCCTCACTCCATTTTTAAACGAAGCAGGCCACATGCTAGAGCTTGGCGTCTCCGTGGAAGATATCGATAAAGCTGCGACAGATTTTGGAATGCCCATGGGCCCTTGTCGCTTGTTAGATGAAGTTGGAATCGATGTTGGATTAAAAGTTGGGAAGGTAATGTTTGAAGGAATTGGGAGCCGTTTAACTCCTTCGAAAATTTCAGATAAATTAGTGGAGAAAAAATTTCTCGGTAAAAAAACTTCGAAAGGATTTTATCTTTACGATGAAAAGGGAAAAGTAAACGGCTTAAATCCAGAAGTGCAAGAGCTATTACCAGAAAAAAGTCTCAAGTTATCGCGCGAAGATATTCAAAAAAGATTGATTCTTCCCATGATTAACGAAGCGGCAGCCATTTTAAGCGATGGTATTGTTACAAGTTCAAGCAGTGTGGATCTTGGGCTTATTTTTGGAATTGGCTTTCCTCCGTTTAGAGGAGGACTTCTTCGCTATGCAGATGCAGTGGGAGTCCAATCGATCGTAAGCGACTTAGAAGAATATGCCAAAAGTGTCGATAGCGCTCGCTTTGCTCCATGTTCTTTTATTCTCGAATTGAAAAATAAGAACACATCTTTTTACCAAAGCCACCCTTAGTTTTTTTAGAGGGGATAAGTATTTGCCGTTAAAACAATTTTTTTTCTATTTTACTCGCTACGTTTTATTTTCTAAATTCCGCCAAGGGCCAGTGCTTCTGGCCTTTGGTGGATTGATGCTGGCCAGTTTTTCTTTGCTTGTTTTGCAATCGACAATGGGTGGATTGCAAAAAAATGTCATCGATCGTCAAGTGGCTGTATTAGGTCATGCCACTTTAAAACTAAGACAACTCGATGAGGATTCTGTTTTATTTATTTACGAACTAGTTCAAAAAAAATACCCCAAGTCTTTTTTAGAATACGAATTTGAAGGTATGGTGCGATATCTTAGTTATATTTCGCCAGCTCTTGTTCATGGAGTTGACTTAATTTCTTATAAGGGTAAATGGATGCCTAGTCATTTGAACCAATCAAATGTGCGCAATAAAGTCTTTCTAGAAACTGCTCTCCCAATTGACCTGGCCTACAAATTAGAATTTTCACCACCTGGAGAATTGGCCCTTTTTTCACCCCAATCAGTGGATTCATTTTTTATGGATATTCCACGCAAGGAAAGTATTCAGGTGGGGCGAGTGATGAGCACAGATGTTCCAGAAATCGATCAATTTCATCTTTGGACAGATATTCGTCATGTATGGAATTTATACTATGAAAAGAAATGGAATCTTATTCGAATTTTTAATCCCGTTGATAAAGAAAATTTTCTCTCCTATTTAAAAAATTCACTTCCTCCAAAGCTTTGGGAGCAAATTTCGCTCTCTCTTTGGGAAGACGAGTTCCAGGCCTTAAATTATGCATTAAAGTTAGAAAGTCGAGTTATGTTTTTTCTCTTTGCCTCAATGGGAGTTCTGATTTCACTATCCATCAGTAGTGGTCTTTATTTATTTTTTAGCAAAACCCAAAGAGATCTTTTTTCATTTTGGATTTTGGGATTGTCGAAGAGACAATTAAATCGCTCCATGAAATTTTTCGTCTACGCACTCTCAATTTCTTCTATTTTATTGGGATTATTTTTGGCCACCTTATTTTTGTTATCGCTTAGAAAATGGGGTGGAGAGTTGATGCCCGAAGTCTTTGTGGATCGAAAAATTCCAATCCTTTTTAAATACCAATCCTACTTATTCGCTTTTTTTATTCCGTCCTTAATCTCCTCAATCTTTATTCACTGGTGCTTGGTAGATTTTGGAAATGAACTAGAGAAAGAATCTTCGATGGTTAATAAATTAAAAGGTCAAGATTAATTAAATCCTTACTTGAAATTCAAATATGAATTAGTTAAATTGCGTTCTCAAATTTTCAGGGAGCATGTGGCGATGATTCGCAATTTTTTTCAATTTATAATTATGTTCATACTTTCATTTCAAGTCATGGCAATCAGTTTGACTCACTTAAAAACAGAAACTTCTCAAAAAGAGATGTCTCGATTTCATTATGCATTGATCTTTGCTTGTTCATTTGATCTTTCCTGCCATCACTCAGGAAAAATCACATCGGTTTCGGAGCTTTCGCATTTTTATTTTAAAAATATTATGACTCTAAAGGGGCAAAACAAAGCAGAACTTTTATTGCAGTTACGAGTAGTTCAAGAGCATTTAGCTTTGATTAATAAAGAAGATTTCGATACTGCTTTTTTTAAGTTATTTTTAAAAGAGACTTCCCAGGCTCGCATAAAAAATGAAGCGGAAATTTTAAATGCCTTTAGTGATCAAAAACAACTTAAAGATAAAGCTGCATTAAAAGCATTCGGTTTAGGGTTATTAGTCTTTGTGGGGCAAATAACTGTCTTAAAGTTTAAGAAAACTCCGACTCATGGCATTTCACCTTGGGCGTTTTCTTACTTAATGAAAGTTTCGACCATTGGTTTAAGTCTTCCCCTCTTTTTTGAATATGAAAAAGACCGAAATGAACAATTAAAGTCTGAACTTATTTCTACTATCGATAATATTGAATCACTCGAGTAGTCAATAATACTAATATCGATTATTTTTAAGTCTTAATACTAAATAATTACCAATGATTCTTTACTAGATTTTAAAATTTTTCAGTCCACTAAAAGCATTGTTTTTAATTTTTTCTTGTGGAAGGTTTGGCGTATTTTTTAATCCTGCAGGTTTACCACCTGTCGATGTACTCGCATGACTTGCGCCTTTTTTAGCACTGAGTGAAATGCGTCCTCGATCTAAATCAACTTCCAAAACTTGCACACTTAAACTCATTCCTACTTTTAAAACATTCAAGGCATTCTCAACAAATTGATCTGAAATTTGTGAAACGTGTAATAGTCCATTTTCCTTGATTCCAATATCCACAAAAGCTCCAAACTGAGTAATGTTCGTCACAATTCCTGGATACCATTCTCCCACTTTGAGATCTTTAATTTTGGAAATATCTTTGCGGTATTCAAACGACTTAAATTCAGTTCTTGGATCTTGAGATGGTGCATTTAAAGCCTTAACAATATCGTTAAAACTTAATTCTCCAATTTGTTCTTTGAGTTTTTGATCTCTAGATAATTTTAAAATGATATCCTTATCTTTCACTAATTGAGTTGATGTAACCTGGTTTTGCTGGGCCCAAGCGAGTAAGATTTCGTAGCGTTCAGGGTGAATGAATGTAGAATCTAAAGCTTCTTCACCTTGATATATCCTTAAAAAGCCCGCTGCTTGTTCAAAAACTTTGGCGCTAAATCGAGGGACCTTTTGCAACGTTTTTCGGCTTTTAAATGGTCCATGTTCTTCTCGAAATTTAACTACATTCAAGGCTAGACTTGGTCCGATGCCCGAAACTTGAGATAATAGTGGAACAGAAGCCGTGTTGAGATCGACACCAACAAAGTTTACACAACTTTCCACGACGGCATCGAGCGATTTTTTTAAACGCACTTGATTAACATCGTGTTGATACTGTCCAACGCCAATGGATTTAGGATCAATTTTAACTAACTCGGCGAGAGGATCTTGAAATCTTCTCGCTATTGAGACGGCTCCTCTTACCGTTGGATCCTTGTCGGGAAATTCTTCTCGCGCAATATCAGAAGCTGAATAAACCGAAGCTCCAGCTTCCGAAATAAGCGTTGCCTGAACATTTCCATCTTTAACTTGAGTGACATGTTTTGAAATAAATTCTAGCGTTTCGCGTCCGTAAGTACCATTTCCTATGGCGATGTGATGAACTTTAAATTGTTCAATAATGGCAGTTATAATCATGGCACTTTCTTTTACTTTTTGCTGTGGTTCATGAGGATAGATTACACAATCTCCAAGCAGTTTTCCCGTATTGTCCACGATGGCAATTTTGCAACCAGTTCGTACACCTGGATCGACGCCAATCACAGATTTTGGGCCTAAGTAAGGTTGAAGTAAAAGGTTTTTTAGATTGATCCCAAATACTGAGATAGCCGCTTCATCAGAAGTTTTTTTAAGTTCTGATTTAATTTCTAAGTCAAGTGATGGAAGTATGGAATTAAGATAAGCTTTTTTTAACCCCATCTGACATTCATTTAAAAGGCCCATTTGTTTTTGAGTGAGATATTTTAAGGCGATGATATTTAATGCGTAATTCTCGTCGAATTCAACTTCGACCTTGAGAGTTTTAGAAGTCATACCCCTTCTCATGGCCAAAAAACGATGAGAATTTTTTTCTAATTTGAGTTCAGAAACTTTTTGAGAGAAATCAAAATAGTCTTTGTATTTTTGCCAATCTTTATCTTCTTCTGCTGCTTTTTCTCGCATCGTTGATTTAAGTTTTGCTTCTTTCCAAAAAAGGACTCGCAATTCTTCTTTTAATTCAACGTCGTGGGCTATAGTTTCAATGAAGATATCCATCGCACCATTAAATGCATCTTCAAAAGTTAAAATTTTAAATGCTTCGTTTTTAAATTGATCACCACATTTTTCCTTGAGTTGAGCTTTAGAGAGGCTGGTGGTTAGCATTTCTTCATAAAGCGGAAGCAGACCTGCCTCTTTGGCGATCATTGCTTTAGTTTTTTTCTTAGCTTTGTAAGGGGCATAGAGATCTTCTAATTGTAAAATCGTCTCAGCCGTTTTTATTTTCTTTTCCAGCTCAGGGGTCATTTGTTCCATTTTTGCAATGGCATCTAATATGTAAGCTCTTCTCTTTTCTCTTTCAATATAGTTTTCATAGGATTCAAATACAGCCCTAATTTGTACTTCATCCATATTGCCAGTCACTTCTTTTCGATAGCGGGCGATAAAGGGAACCGTACAAGATTCATTGACCATGAGATTGAGTACATTCATTACTAAACGAGCATTTAAATTAGTTTCTTGGGCGGCAAAAACAATGGCATTTTGATCTAGGGGTGCTGTGGACGTGGTCAAAGTATACTCCTTTTTATGGCCTTAAAATCTTGACTCGATTTTATAAAAAGTTCCCTGCAAAAAATAATTGCAGACAATTGTAAGTGATGAATGGACAATGATATACTCGACAGACTTCACTTGAAAAGAAAATTGATAATGATTGAAAAAGACATAAAAGCTTCTCCGAAAAAAGTGCGCATTGCGATTGTAGGCAATGGTGTTTTTTCGCGTCTTTCACTTTGGTTTTTATTAAAGTACTGGCGAGAGCAAAAGATAGATGAGCGTTTCGATGGTGGAATTATAGAACTTCATATTGACCATATCTCATCTGACTTAGAGTATCCTCCAACTTCGCTTAAAACAACTTCGACTGTGTGCTTAAATGGAATTACAAAAGGACATTCTCCTCTCGGTGATTTACTAGTGGATTCTTTTTCCTTTTTTGTTCGAGAAATAGTTCCACAATTTGCAGGAGTCTTCCCTGCTCAACATCACATCGATTATAAAGAACAAGATAAAAATACACGTTTCCCAACTCATTTTGATCAAAGTTTGCAAATATATAGGGCAACACTTGAAGCTTATATAATTGATGCTGAAATCTTTCTTCGTAGCGTCGATGATAAAATAGAAGATCTATTAAATAGTGAGCTTTTAAATAGGCCTATATTTCTTCAAAAAATAAACGCCTCACTGGAAGAGTTGAGCGAAGTATCGAATGTTTTAGATGATCGTGTTTTAGGCCCATCTATGATTGAACTTTATTTAAAAATGAACAAGAGAGATTTCTTTCAGCAGAAAAATATCTTTGAAGTACGCTCCTATCATCGGGTCTTACTGGGAACAGGTCATCATACTCAAAATATTTTGCACCAAATTAGCAATCCTGTGACGTACCAAAAGTTACAAAGGACGCGATTTTTAACTGGGCATTTTTTACAATCGATTCGCGCGGAAAATAAATTTACCTCGGAATTTCTTCAACGACTTCGTCGCAATCCTTATTGGATTACATTTGGTGACTATTACTTTTTATTTTTTTGTAGAGGTTCTGAAGTTGTCATAAAGATGGGGAGCGATAATCACCACATTCCAACCACAGAACATGAAAATGAAGCGCGCAGTGTTTTTTATTCGCGACGTACACTCGAGTCAATTTTTGATTTTCTTAACCGTCATCTTAAAGTTGTTATGTCATACGAGGATTATAAATTAATTGGCTGTTTTAAAGACTATGAGATTGTAACCGGGATCCGTCATAAAGGAATTAAGCGGACTCCAGAAGTTTTGCCCATTTTTCCCATACTGGATACATCTTTGCCTGCTCAGGCATATTTAGCATTTGGATTTTACAAGAATGGCTGGTCCACAGGCCCGTATAAAGCCCATCAAACAATTTTAGAAATGCTTAAAGATTTCAAGACTTAATTTTTATACTTAACAGTCGTTTCGCAGACTCCTTGCCGTTTAAATTTCCTTAAATGAAATTTACTTTAAAAAAGGGGAGGTTGTAAGTTCTCAATGCTTAAAGCATAATCTAAGCGGCTTGGCCGCCAAAGGTCAGAACATGAATATATTTATTTGAAAGGAAAATCGGGCATGAAACAATATCACCACCTCTTGAAGCACGTCTTAGAAACTGGAAGTCAAAAAGATGATCGAACACAAACTGGTACTTTATCTGTATTTGGCCATATGGAAAGATACGATTTAGGCGCTGGTTTTCCTCTAGTGACAACAAAGAAAGTCCATTTGAAATCAATCATTCATGAATTGCTATGGTTTTTGAAGGGTGAAACAAATATTGCTTATCTAAAGGATAATGGAGTGAGTATTTGGGATGAATGGGCCGATGAACATGGGAATTTAGGGCCAGTTTATGGTCATCAATGGAGGAGTTGGAGAGGCGCGAATGGACAAACAATAGACCAAATCTCACAAGTGATTGAGATGATCAAAAAAAATCCTGATAGTCGAAGATTGATTGTTTCAGCATGGAACGTGGGTGAAATAGATCAAATGGCACTTCCTCCTTGCCATGCTTTTTTCCAGTTTTATGTAGCGCACGGAAAACTTTCCTGCCAACTCTATCAAAGATCAGCAGACATCTTTCTAGGTGTTCCTTTTAATATCGCTTCATACGCATTACTGACTATGATGGTTGCACAGGTGACAGGTCTTCAGTGTGGTGACTTTATTCATACCATGGGTGATGCACATCTCTATTTAAATCATATTGAACAGGCAAAGTTGCAACTTTCTCGCGATTGTAAAAAGTTGCCACAAATGAAAATAAATCCCAATGTGAAAAATATTTTTGACTTTAAATTTGAAGATTTTACTCTAGAAAATTATGAAGCACATCCTCATATAAAAGCACCCGTAGCCATTTAAATAAAACAAACTTAATAGGTATACCTAAAGCGATTTATTTTTCAAATGAATCTAGGCTTACAGGTCATTGGTAATTTTATTTTTCAATACTTGAAAGTTAAACTGTGTGGAGTATAATAATCATTATGCGTTTATCAATGATCGTCGCAACTGGTTTGAATGGAGAAATTGGTTTAGAAAATAAGCTTCTTTGGCACATCAAAGAAGATTTGCAATTTTTTAAACAAAAAACACTCCATCATTTTATCGTAATGGGAAGAAAAACCTTTGAATCCATTGGTAAACCTCTTCCATCTCGCACTACTTTCGTTCTCACAAAAAATGAGCAAGCTTGCCAAATAGAATCGATTCAAGCTGAAAAAAAGAAAATTGAACAAATGGCATTGCAGCTATCTTCAATAGGTAACAATGAAGAAATTGATTCTTCATTTTTTCAAGGTGTCATTTATATCACTGATCCACTCGATCTTTTTGATGCAATTTTGTCTCTAGAAGATTATCGGCAGGAGGATTTTGAAGTTTTTATTTGTGGTGGAGAATATATCTATAAAGAATATCTTCCCTATGTTCAAACTATTTATAAAACCCAAGTTAATTATAGTGGAAAAGCTGATGCATATTTTCCCCCATTGCTAGAACCGGAGTGGTCCATGGTTAGTGAAATTTCTGGAAAACCACATCCTGAATATATTTATTCATTTCAAATATGGAAAAAAAACTGACCTACTTCAGTGTGTTTGCGACCACAATGTTGATGAGGAAAATTTTTAAAGAAATAATTTTTTTAAAAATATTGAATCGAGCTATGTCTTAAAATTTAATGACTTAAAATTTTAAACTAAGGGCATCACTTGCATAGATTTTAATATGCATTTACCTTGTCCAAATAATTCATGTTCAAATTTTCAATCTAATCATGCCGTAATTAAAATTGGCTTTTATTTTCGTCGAGAT
>Ga0255184_1000023_pt1 | contig 87543 bp, 78 predicted proteins | sample Miss_Cont_RepA_0_FD_189954 | JGI IMG/M metagenome (GOLD analysis project Ga0255184, IMG submission 189954) | Freshwater microbial communities from Mississippi River, Louisiana, United States - Miss_Cont_RepA_0h | ecosystem: Environmental > Aquatic > Freshwater > River | place: USA: Louisiana...
CGGTCATGCCGGTGGGAAGATTGGCAGCATCACTCCACACGCCGACAAAATGCAAACCGTTAAAAGAGCGCGGCTTCCACTTATCAGAGGTGGCATCAAAACCTAAAACATAATTATTAAGTGGCGCCGAACTACAGTCGATCGCCTTGCCCCCGAGTGTCGTATCACACAGAGAAAAATTAATTTGAAAACTACTGGCCGCGTTCGCTTCATTAATTAGTACCAACTCGGTTAAAAATTTAAGGGCAATCGAAAGATTGGATCTAGAATTGGCGATAATTTGCGTGGCAGACTTTGATTCGATATCAAAAGTTTCATCCATGGGTGTTGGAGCGGAATTTTTAACTTTCACCGTTTTAATATTGGATAAATTTTTTCCTTCGATCACCAGTTGATTGTTTTGCAAATAAACGCGAGAAACTTCTGAAGATTTATTTTTAAGATTGACGTCGATTTTGGAAATTTTGTTACAGGAACTAAGGATCACAAAAATTAAAAATAAAAACATGAAAAAAGTCATGCTTTTAAGTTTCGAATGTAATCCTTTAGCTATTCTAAAATACTCCATGCTTTAATTATCGGGCCAAAACACAGTAGACCTTATTAAAAAATAAAGACTGAAACTCTGAATAACATTTCAGGCACTTAGAGTTCTAAAATCGACAATAAACTTCCAGTATTATTCTCAATTTGCCTTAAATTATACTCTATCACCAGCAAAAGAACGGCCAAGTACTTAATCTCTTGCCAATAAATATCGAATCCTCTATATTCCTTGAATTAAAGACTGAACAAAAATGGGGATTTGCTATGGCAAGAACATGTGACTTAACTGGAAAAAAAAGATTAATTGCAAATAAAGTTTCACACGCTAACAACAAAACTAAAACGAAGAAGCAAGTAAACCTTCATTCTAAAAAAGTTTTTGATCCTGCAACTGGTGAAACTATTAGACTAAAGCTTTCTGCAAAAGCGATTAAAGACCTCGACAAAGCTGGATCTTTAACAAACTACATTAAAAAGAATTTCTTTTAGTCTTAAAAAAATAATCTCAACTTAAAAAGCCCATCAATGATGGGCTTTTTTTTTAACGTTATTCTAATCAATTTTTACTGTTGTAAAATTTAATCGCAATCTAAGAATCAATCTAAAATGCATCGAGTTTAATCACGGCAAATTTCAAATATTTTAACTCTTTCATATTGATGGGAAAGGGGTGATCACTTGGCTGACTCCCCCGATAAATGACTGATCCTACTTTTCTTGCTTTCGAGAGAGCTTCTTCTAAAATATTAAAAAAATCCTCTTCCGTTAAATGCGATGAACATGAACTTGCGACAAACAAGCCGTTACTTTTGACAAGCTTAATCGAGTCACTAAAAACTTTTAGATAAGCACTCTTTGCTTTTTCAAGCGATTTTTTATTCGGGGCAAAGCTTGGAGGATCAGTAATCACCATATCGAATTGAAGTTTATTTTTTATGGCCTCATCCAAATATTTAAAAGCATCAATAGCAATTGATTCATAACTTGAAGATTCGTTAAAACCATTGAGCTTAAAATTCTCATCGACATTTAAAATTGCTTTGGGAGCGATATCGACAGAAGTCACATGCTTTGCCCCGCCCTTCATGGCAAAAAGTGAAAATCCACCGGTGTAAGAAAATAAATTAAGCACTTTTTTATTTTGTGAAAAACGCGAAATCATTAATCGATTATCTCTCTGGTCGAGAAAAAAGCCCGTTTTAGAGCCCTCTCTAATATTGCTTATAAAACTCATTCCATTTTCTTTAAAAGTCACTTGCTCTAAATTTTTATGTTTTTCTAAGCCTCCAAGCCACTCTAAGTGCTCCGAGACTGCTCCATCTTCTGAAGATACATTTTTTCGACGTTTGATAAAAAAAGCTTCGATATGCGGAAAATATTCGACTATTTTTTCTTGCATCATTTTAAAATCGTAATATTGCTCCAAGTAAAGTTGATCGCATTTAAATACTGCCACGGCCCCATAACAGTCGATTACCAAACCGGGAAAACCATCGCCCTCCCCGTAAATTAATCTAAAACTATTATTGTCTTCGCGAAACAATGACTGGCGCAAGGAAATTCTTTCGCAAAATCTTTCTTCGAGGTATTTGATCATCCAGCGCGGTGTAATATCGCTTTTTCCGAGTGGATCTTGATTGAGCATGAGCATGCGGAAAGACAATTCGGTGTGTGCTTGATAGAAACCAATACCTAAAAATTGGCCTTTAAACACCAATCGATATAAGCCACTTGGAGCCTGAGGAACGACTTCGATGCAGTCACTAAAAATCCAACGATGGCCTCTTTTAATATGCTTTACCAAGTCGCGAGTTAACCTCGCGTCTGGGAGTTTTTCAGAGGTGATCTTATTTGAATTTTGATGCTGACTTAAGCTTTGTTTTTTTAATGACGTGAGATCCTTATTACTTAAAATAATCATTCTAATTCCTATGGAGTAAGCGTCTCTCCTGCATTTCCCTGCTAATATTCTAATTTGTAACCTTGAGAAAAACTCAATTACTGGTAAATAATGCCACCATAAAGCGGAAGAGCTTTCCCAAATCTAGATTTTCATTTTTTTTAAGGTATACTTGAGGGTATATATCTTGACTATATATTATTGCTCTTTTCATTTGGGGAATAACACATGAACAAAATTTTATTGATCGAAGATGATGAAGCTATTTGCCACGTTTTAGAAGAAATCCTTTCCAAGTACGCTATCGTTCATCATGCCCCCAATCGCATTGAAACGATGAAACTGATCTCGCAACATTCGTACGATCTGATTGTTGCCGATTACTATCTCGGCGAAGAAAACGGCATCAGCATCGTTAAAGATGTTCAATTACAACAAGGACTCGTTCCAGTCATTCTGATGTCAGCCTACCCCACTGTCGATATGTTGGCCTCGGGAATCGATCTTAAAGTAGTCAGCTTTTTTAGAAAGCCACTCGATATTAATGCCGTGATTGATAAAGTTGAATCACTCCTTATTTTTGATGCAAACTACGACTTTAATGGCAATAAGATCACCTTAAAAAGCTCGTCTTTTGTTTTAAATTTTAATGGGGAAGAAATTCAATTAACCGAAATTCAATTTAAACTAATGAAATACTTTTTAGATAACGCCGATAAAGTAGTTGAGCGAGAAAAAATTACTTCGACCATTTGGGGATCGGCTCGTCTTAACTCAGAAAATACTTTTGACACTCACTTATTAAATCTCAAGAAAAAATTTCCACTGGTCCGCGATCACTTAAAAACTCTTCCAAGAGTTGGTTATATTTTCTCTTCAGACAAAAAAGCAATGTAAAAAAAAGGACTCAAAAACTGAGTCCTTTTATAAAGTAAAATTTAAACAAAATAAAACTAACACCCCGTCACTTTTTTATGAATATTGGAGAGATTAAAAGCTCCTAAGTGCCAATTCATATTATACCACTTAAGGTCTTTTTCAATTGCACTCATCTCGTCTAATTTCGATTCGTTTAAAGCGGTGGGCAGTACTCCCTTTGAGGCAAAGGCAAAAGTCCAGAAGACTCCTGGATAAATCAACATGGGAGCCGTAAATGATTTTACCACGCTAAAAGACGATCGCAAGTTTTCATAAAAATTAAAAATTCCATATTCGTCGTAAAATGGATTTTCTGTTTGTGCCATCATGATGCCATCTTTAGTGAGAGCATTATAGACCGCGGAATAAAATTCTTTGGTAAAAAGTCCTGCCGCGAAGTCTTCAGGGTCAGTTGAATCGATAATGATAATATCGAAAAAGTCTGTAAAACTTTTGATGTATTCGACGCCATCGCAAGGGCAAACATTAACTCTCGGATCGGACAAGCCCGAAGTGCATTCTGGAAAAAATTGTTTAGACACTTCAATCACTCGCTCATCGATTTCGACTAAGTCGATGCGCTCTAAGTTTTTATGTTTTACCATCTCGCGGACGATTCCCCCATCTCCACCACCGATGATCAAAACTTTTTTTGCATTGGGATGAACCATATTGGGGATGTGGCCCATGACTTCGTGATAAACAAATTCGTCCACGTGAGAAACCATCGTTTTCCCGTCTAGGAGCAAAAGCCGACCAATACCGTAAGTGTCGAGCACATCAATTTGTTGGTATTGACTCTTTTCCGAGTGCAAAACAGATTTTATTTTAAAAGATGAAGCGACGTTTTTATGAAAATACTTCTCAGTAAACCACTCGCCCTCTGTAAATTGTCCCAACATTTGAAGCTCCTTTGAAAATTTATTTGTCACAATTAAAAACTTGTGACACATAGATAAATCTGTTTTTAACCTTATGCAATGACAATTTAGGGTAAATTTAAGTCATCGAGCATTGTAAAAAATGAGGATCACAAATGAACACTTGGCAAAATCGCGAAACATCGCCCGAAAAAATTAAAATCACAGGATTTAACAACTTAACGAAGGTCTTAAGTTTTAATTTATACGATTTTTGTATTGCCTTAAACGAAGAGCAGAAATCGCAATACGTAAACTACATTAACGATAAATACAATGCTGGCCGAATTGCCGACATTTCAAAGCGCATCGTAGAAATTATTGAAGCTAACATCTTGGGAATTTCCGTTCAAGATTACGATCCAGTAGGTGCTTCAACCATGGTTCTAATGAGCGATATTAAAGGTGGCGGAGAACCGATTCCATCTGTTCAAGTAAGCGCTCACCTAGATAAATCACACATTACGGCCCACACTTATCCAGATGCATCCGACCCAGATGGAATTTGTTCTTTTCGCGTCGATATCGACATTGCCACTTGTGGTGAAATCGTCCCTCTAAATGCCATCAACTATCTCTTTGAAGCTTTCGAGTGCGATGTCGTTTATATCGACTACGTCGTCCGCGGCTATACACGCCTTGAAAATGGAAAAAAGATTTACAACGATAACAAGATGCAATCGATTCAAGAATTTGTTCGCGCCGATATCAAAGAGCGTTTTATGTATGTTTCCGATATCAACATGCCTCAAAGTAATATCTGGCAAACCAAGTTACTAGTTAAAGAAACAGGAGCCGAAAACTATCTCCTCAATCCAAATGACATCCATCATCCAGATGTTGAAGGAAAAATGGAACTACTTCGCGAAGAAATGCTCGAAGTTTACCATATGATTCACTAAGTAATGTCCGACCATCAAGCATTTATTTTCTGGGGGAATGCCGAGACAAAGTTTTTTTACGAACTTTCCCCCGATCATATTTTAACCGCCATTGAAAAATTGAAGATCAAGACCACTGGGCGCTTGCAAGCTTTAAATTCAATGGAAAATCGTGTTTATGATTTTGACATTGATACCAAATCATTTTACCTACTCACGGAAATTCCAGATATAAAACAACTAGTCGTGAAATTTTATCGCCCGGGTCGATGGTCTAAAGAACAAATACTAGAAGAACACGACTTTCTTCTACAATTAGAAGAATCTGAAATTCCTGTCATTGCTCCTTTAAACATATCAGGAGAAACCTTATTTCTAGATACATCGACCGGCCTATACTACGCTCTCTTCTTAAAGAAAGGTGGTCGGGCGCCCGATGAGTTTAGCCTCTTTCAAATGGAAACAATTGGAAGGACACTGGCCCGCATTCACCAAGTTGGAGCAGAAAAAATATTTCAGTATCGACTTGGCCTTCATCTCGATCAATTCATTAAAAGCAATGCTCATTTTCTTATCCATGAAAATAAAAATAATCCCATCCCTTCATATCTTGTTGAGAGCTTTACTATCATTTTCAATAAAATTTATGAATGCTCCAAAAAAATCATTCAAATTCATGAAGAACAAACCCCCAGCAGGCTCATTCGATTGCATGGTGATTGCCACTTTGGAAATATAATCTATCGCCCAACTTACCATGGTGAAAGTTTTGATGCACTTAATGGCGAAGAGCAAACCTTGTACCACTTTCTAGACTTTGACGATTCAATCAATGGATGGGCCGTTTGGGATATTTGGCCTTTGATTCGAACCCAAGACGAATACGGACAAAACCAACTTCAATCCCTCATTAAAGGCTATGAAGACATTCGCCCTTTTCCTTATCAAGAATTAAAATTAATTGAAATCTTTCGCACGATGAAGATGATCAATTACTACACCTGGATTGCTAAAAGGTTTGATGACCCAGCTTTTAAAGCAGCATTTGGTTTTTACGATGCTTCCGATTTTTGGGATCAAAGACTTCAAGATTTTAAAAATCAACTGGAATTGATTCAAGAAATCGAAATATTTAACTAAATTACTTCCTCTCAACTTTAAGCAATTGCTGATGTAGCAATCTAAAGCTTAACTATATCGAGCTTTTCACCTAGGGTACTGAGTAGTTACTAGAGGCACATAATCGTTGAAACTTTATACACTTCTTTAATCTCCATGAAGTTTTTTCAAAATCCATTTTCTTTAAGAAAAACCTGATAATCTTGCATTACTAATCACAGCATAGATAAGTGAACCCACATGAGACGGGACACTATCAAAAAAAAACTGAAGCCTTGTGGAGCCCGTATGGTTAAAATTAGGAATCATCTTAACTTTATTTTTATTTTTATTTTTATTTTAGTATCTTGTGGAAGAAAGCAAGATCAACAAGACAACATAACTGTTTCAACTATTAATAATATAAATTCAAAACTCGTCAAAGGTATCAAAAGAATAAATTTTAGCTTAAATACTCCATTAGGTCTTGGTACAATAATAACTCATATTGATTCAGAATATGGTGACGTTTATGTACCATGTACTGTTTTTGCTATAGATGAAAATACCATCTTTACTAACTCCCATTGCTTAACTGCTAAATTAAAATCAAATCCAAGAATCAATTGCAACAAAAACAATACAATTGCTATTAAAGTTAATTCAGGAACTTTGATCACTTCTTGTAAAAAAATAGTCTTCTTTACAGAGTACAACGAATCGGCAAGCTTAAATGATCTGGCAATTATTGAAACAAATGACAAGATTGTTCTCGATAGATATTTCCACATTGATCGAAACGGAGTCGAAGAAAATTTAAGGTCAAGCATTTGGACACTTACTCATAAACTTGAAGACAAAATTCTAGTTAGTCAATTCAAAGAGCTAAAGTGTGTTTTTAAAAGTACTTATTTATTTGGAAAAATTCCCACACATCCAACAAAACCAATCAGAAGCTTTATTGATGAAAATGATGACTCAGCTTGTGCCGGAGTTGGTGGCAACTCTGGCTCCCCTGTGTTAACAAGTCCATATAATGCGATAGGAATTTTTCAAGCTAGTTATGATCCTAAAAATGATAAAAAACTTATTAGCAAAATTTTAAACTTCAAAGAAGCTAGCATGTCTACTATATTTAAATGTATTCGAACTGGAATTCAGAAATTTGATAGGTATTTGCCTTCTTCTTGTCCAATTTCATTATAATTGTTATTTACTGAATTTTAAATTCATATAAATTTCCATTTCGATTAACAATAGCTTATTTGATTTCAAACCAATAATTAATTCATATATCAGTACAATCATTTTCATTGAACATAATTCAGAAACAAAAACTGCAAAATCATTCTGAGTTATAAATGAAAATGAATCAAGCGTTTGCGAGAAAGCTGCATTTAATAAATTAAAATCAACTAGACAAAAAAACATTTATTTATGTAAGAAATCAATTCAATTTTTAGACCAACAGATGGGAGATTATTCTGGAGTACAAATGAGAAATATAATTCTATTTTTTTTATTTCTTTATCATTTACCTTTAAAGCCATATTACTGTGAAAATGAATTTCATAATTATCAAAACACGCTTAATGATCTCAATAATCAAATTATCTTCCACAATAATCTTTTAGGACTCTCTATCAAAACACTTGATCAAACGTCCAACTGGATTGCCTCTCAAAACAACCTCGATAACAAAAAAATTAAAAGTATTAAGCTTCACGACCTGGCTTTAAGTATAAATCAAAACTTCATCGGAAGCGTTGAAAACAATAGCTACCTACTTAATAATCTAAATCAAAATGTTATTGAGATTTACAATTGCATGTATAGAAACGTTAAGAAATAACTTCAAAAGATTTTATCTGAGTAAGGAAATTACCATTTTAAGTAAATCCAAGATCGCTCCATGATCTTAGATTGGAAATAATTACTTATTTTAGAGAATCAGATAAGTTCTTACCCAAATTACAATCTTTAAATTCTTCTTCAAGTGCAATTAAGTCATTTTTAAGAATATTATAATTTAAATCAAATTCATTTTTCCCTATCATTGCTGTTTCTTTATTCTCTCCAAAGCAACTCTTTACGGCTAAACCTAAAGTGATAGAAACAGTTTTTGCATTGGATGCTGTAAGGAAAACAAGCATACGTGCTTCATTTGCCTTTTTGCAAGTATTCGGATTTGAATTTACTTTCATTTCTGCGAGTTCCGATAAAATTTTCTTGTTTTTGTTATTTGATTTCTCAAAAACATTCTTGACGATATTTGCTTTTTCAAAATACTGCTCACAATTCGCAAACAACTGACCAACTGAAAAAAAACAAATGAAGAAAATGATAATTTTCATAAATACACCTTTGAAAAAATTATTAAAGGTGACTAATAAAGTTGAATTGAAGTTTTGAAAACATAATTAAATTTAATTTAACTTTTGATATTATAAAAAAAGGCTTCTATAAAGAAGCCTTTATGTTTTGAAATTAATTTATTATTTAAATCCTAGTGATGATGTCCACCTGGTCCATGGACGTGACCGTGGGCGATTTCTTCTTGAGAAGCATCTCTAATTTCTTTAACAGTCACATCAAAGTGAAGCTCAACACCGGCCAATGGATGATTCCCATCGACAGTGACGTTATCAGCATCGACTTTTGTTACAGTCACGACAATTTCTCCGCCTTCAGCTTCAACCTCAAACTGCATTCCAACTTCAATTTGATCAGCATTTTCAAATTGAGCACGCGGAACAACTTGTAAAAGATTGTCCATTTTTTCGCCGTAAGCGTCTTTTGGCGCAACGACAACTTGGAGTTGATCACCGATATTACGGCCTTCTAATTTTGATTCAAGACCAGGAATGAGATTTCCAATTCCTTGAATATAATAAAGGGGCCCTTGACCTTCTGATGTGTCGATAAGATTGCCTTGTCCATCAGTCAGTTTATAATCGATGGCAACGACTTTGTGCTTTGCAATAGTCATAAAGTTTCCTTGTTTTAGTTTGGGTCAAGCTATCACTTCTTTTCAAAGATGTCTAAAATTTCTATGGGTTTTAATGGCACATCATCCATCATTCCGCGATTTCCGGTCTTGGCCATCTCGATTTTTTTAACTGTATCCATGCCTTTGATCACTTTTCCAAAAACGGCATAACCAGGATTTCTTAAGGAGTAGTCGAGAAATGAATTGTCCTTCACATTAATAAAAAATTGTGAGGTGGCTGAATTTGGATCTTCCGTGCGGGCATAGGAAATGGTCCCAACTTCATTTTTAAGTTGATGTAACTTCGCTTCATTTTCGATGGGAGGATTAGTTTTTTTCTCTACTAAATCTTTATCAAAGCCACCGCCTTGAATCATAAAATTGGGGATCACTCGATGAAAAATCGTTTTTTTATAGTGACCACTTTTAACATAATCTAAAAAATTTGCGACCGATTTAGGGGCTTTGTCGTTAAAAAGTTCTAGCTCAATATCACCTTCATTTGTTCGCATGACCACATTGGTATTTTTTGCCCAAACTATTTGAGAAGTAAGTGCAATACACATGACGAAAATCCATTTCATTTTATCCTCCATAAATTTATAAGCTCAACTTAAATTAGATTCGACCTAAGGATTGAGCGTTAGAAAGCGATTTAATACATTCATATTATCTTTTAAAGGATCGCACCCTTGCAAATACATTTTTAAAAAAATCATTGAATCATGGCCCCAAAAAATTTCTTTTTCGGGAAGCTGACTGCTTAATTGAACAATCATACTTGGAACACCAAAAAGACCTTGGTGAAAAGCCGCTTCGGTTTGATTTTTTAATTTTAATTTACACTCTTTTTGAAAACTCAAATCAAAGTATAATTGAACTTTTTGTTCCAAGAGTTCATCGCTTAATTCTAAGTTGTGCTCTTCATCATATTGTTTGAAAGCAAGTGTTAAAAGACTTTTCGCATTTTCTTCAAGACCAATGTCGATACCTTGCCCCCAAGCTGCCTTAAAAAAAACTGAAATTAAATAAGATTTAAAATCTCGAAATTCATCACTAAAAATTTCTTCGGGATTTAACAGCGACAATCGCAAAGCATAAAGAGAATTAAAGGGCAATTTTTCAGGCGGGCAAAAGCTCCATTTTTGCATGCTCGTTTTGCGCAATAAATCTTTCATTAAATAATTGCGCTTCACTTTTATTTCCCCCGGCCCTTTCGTTTCATATTTTGAAATCAGCAGAGGGACACTGATGGGATAAAAAGCTAAATCAAATGGAAATTCTGTTTGCATTTTTTTAAGTTCTAAAAATGCGAGATAAGAATAAGGCGATAAAAAATCAAAATAAAAATCAATGGTGGCACGATTCATCTGAGCGTCCTTATTTTTCTTTGGCTTTTTCCAGATAATAGGCAAAATTGGTGTCAAAAATGCGAATCCCACCTTTATCAACTTCAAACACGCGATTTGCCACTTGATGCAAAAAATGCCTGTCGTGGGAAACAAACATAACAGTGCCATCAAAATCTTTGAGGGCCTTAAGCAAAACTTCCCGCGACTTCATATCTAAATGGTTGGTAGGCTCATCTAGGATGAGTAAGTTATTAGAGCCCGACATTAGTATGGATAAAACGATGCGACTTTTTTCTCCACCGGATAAAATTTTAATTTTTTTCTCCACATCATCGCCGCGAAATAAAAATGCGGCCAAAAGATTTCGCACATAACCATTAGAGGCATTTTTTAAATGAGATCCCACCTCTTCTAAAATTGTCGATTCTGGATTTAATTGTTCCAAAGAGAATTGAGAAAAATATCCCGCTTTAATGGATGGCCCCAATAGACTGGTTCCTTCTGTGGCTTCGGTGAGAGATTGAATCACTTTAAGTAGGGTTGATTTCCCTGCACCATTGACCCCCACGACAGCAATCTTATCTCCGCGATGAACTGTCGCCGTGAGATTTTTAAAAATCTGGTGAGGCGTTCCATCGTCTCGTATCCACGTTTTTCCTAAATTGTTCATGATAACCACATCGTTGCTTCCTCGCGGAGGATTTGGAAAAGCAAAGTCCATCACTTGTTCTTCCACTGGAAGTTCGACGCGATCTATTTTATCCAGTTTCTTAACTCGCGATTGAACTTGAGCCGCGTGAGAGGCGCGAGCAGCAAAACGAGCAATAAATTCTTCTTCTTTTTGCAACATCGCTTGTTGGCTTTCAAATTGAGCAACTAATTGCTCTTTTCTTATTTCTTTTTCTTTTTCATAAAAATCAAAATTACCCGTATAAGTCGTCATGGTTTTACCGGCGACTTCGATGATTCGATTAACGATACCGTTTAAGAAATCGCGATCGTGACTAGTCATTAAAACAGCACCTTTAAATTCTTTTAACCACGCTTCGAGCCAGATGATACTTTCGAGGTCAAGATAGTTGGTGGGCTCATCCAACAATACGGCGTCGGGATTTTGAATTAAGACTTTGGCGAGAGCTATACGCATCCGCCATCCACCAGAAAAAAGTCCCACGTCGCGATCGTGATCGTAGGGCATGATGCCCAATCCAGTAATAATTTCTCTCGCTCTTTGATCGAGATCGTATCCACCGAGTTTTTCAAACTCAGTTTGATAGTCGCCTAAATCCATCAGGACTTGATTCATTTCATCTGGATCGAGCTCGGGGTCCTCAAGTTTTTTTTCACAAAGCTCCATGGCCGCTTTAAGAGTAAAGGCTTTAGCGCTTCCACTCATGACTTCTTCGATGACCGTGCGTCCTTTCATTTCTCCAATATTTTGCGAGAAATAGGCCAAGCGCACTTTTTCAGGAACGGTGATAGATCCGCCATCAAAACCTTCTTCCTTAGTGAGGATTCTAAAGACGGTCGTTTTCCCCGCACCGTTAGGCCCGACGAGCCCGACTTTATCTCCCGGTCTTAATATAAATGAAGCATTTTCATAAACTACTTGACCGCCAAAATGTTTTGAGACGTTGTTAAAACTAATCATCGTTTTCTCACTTATAGACTTAGATCATCATAAAAATAATGGATCAACTTTAAAATATTTTTCATACTACATTGCCGGACTAAAACAGTCACCAAGTGACTGCTAAAAATCATCAGAAAATAACTACTTTATGAGAACACTTTTGAAAGCTTGATTCACACCGCTCTTTTAGTATAAAATAAAATGACCAATTTCGATTTTGGCCTAAAAAAATTCACCATCGAAGGAATGATATGGATTTCACGCCGCTTAGGATCTCGACGATTAAACCCAACCGATCACTATCGTTTGACCTTTATATTTATTTTAAAGAGCAGTACTTGTGCTATTTTCAGCGGGGCTCACAAATAGAAGAAGATAAATACTTAAAGTTAAGAAAGCAAAATATCGCCAAATTTTTTATCACCGAATCGGACGAAGCTAATTATCAAAGTTTTTTAGATGCAATTCTTGCCGAAACTCTCAATAGTCAAGAAGCCAGCGTGGAAGAAAAAGTCACAATGGTGGAAGGAACATGTAACTCTGCAATGGAAAGAATGCAGAAAGATCCGGGATCGGAATCGGCTTACCGGATGACTCAAACAGCGGCGAAAAGTTTGCGCCAAGTCGTACTCGGCAATCCCGATGCCTTGAAAAAAATATTTGGAAAGAAAGCTGAAAAAAGTGAAGAAATTATTAAACACTCGCTCAATGTTTGCGCTCTCTCAGTAAAACTTGGAGAGCTCCTCGGATTAAACGATAAGGAACTCGATGATCTTGGTACGGCCGCACTTATTCACGATATTGGAATCACCCAAATGAAAGCTCAAGATATGGAGCTTTTTTATAAACAGAAAAAAAATCTCTCTAGCGACGATAAAAGAATCTATTATCTACATTGCAAAGATGCAGTGAAAATTTTAAGCGACAAGCCCTATGTCAATGCTCAAATAATGGAACTTATCACCAACCACGAAGAAGTTTTATCCGGAATGGGCCCAAACAAGAAAAAGAAATTGTCGCTTTCTGAAGAAATTTTGTCGATGGTCAATAACTACGACAAGCGAATTCTCACGGGAAAAATTACGGCCATGCAAGCGGTTAAAGAAATGACCATCGACGAATTGGGCAACTACAACCTAGAAATGCTCAATAAGTTTAAAGTCATTTTACAACAAGAAGGTCTCTTAGAAAATTAAGGATATCGAATCCAAAATAATCTCACTATTTTTTAGCGATTGTAAGCTTTGCTCCTTTTGATCTAAAAGTGTTTGAATTTCGCTCGGACGGATGTTTTTATTTTTTAAAGACATTTCTTTTAAACGTTGAATTTCAAAATCGTAGTATTTAATCAGTCTCTGTTCGATGCGGCTTAACTTATCTTGCAAAGGTTTTTCCGCCATTTTTTGTGCTTCTTGTATAACTTTTAAAATCGCATTTTTAGGCAATGTCTTTAATTTTTGCCCAAATTCGGGAGTGAGACTTTGAGTTCTTTCTTCGATGTCTTGGACACTAACTTTTTCACTGTGATTGGCGCAAGCTGAATCAATGAGCACGCGCTCTTCAAGTGAATCGATGATAAGCCTCGTATTGTAATTGATCGTTCCATTTAATTTTAATTTGAAGAAACATTGGATAAACGTCTTGGCATTCTCTTTCTGAATTTTTCGCATAAGAGCAGTCGAGGTCCCCATCTGTTGATCGAGTATGAGGTCGAGGACTTCGATGACCATCGGGTGGTCGAAACTAAGAAAGACATAGTCTTCATTTAAAATTGCTTTTTTTCGACTGTAGGTCATCGTGATGCCATCGGCGTCAGCCAGACCTGGGAAGTGTGGCAAAATCATATTTTCCGAGGGGAAAACATGAAATACGTCGGGAGAAATTTCGATGCACTCGACACCAAAGCACTCAAAGACTTGATCCATAAATTTTTTAAGCATGGGGTCTTCGTCCAGCTTGCGAATTTCATCAATTAAGCCAAGGGCATCATCGCGATGAAAAGAATTTAGCTCGACTAAAACATCTCTTCCTTTTTCTAATTCTTGCAATAATTCGCCATAGTGTTTTTGACTTTGTAAGACAAATTGATCAAAAACAATTTTATCCTGCGAGCTTTTTTCAAATGCTTTTTCTGGCGTAAGTAAAAACTCTTTTAACAAGTGCTCTTTTTCTTGAAAAATAATGGATGCCCCTTTCGCCGAAACTTCGTAGGCATTAAAAACTTGATGATAAAAACGAAACAGCAACTCTTCAAAAGTATTTTTAACATAGGGTTGAAAAATCGAAATATCTTTTGTTTGTCCAATGCGATCGAGCCTTCCAATTCTCTGTTCTAATTGATCGGGCGTTTTGGGTAAATCGAAAATGACCAACTTCGATGCGACTTCAAAATTGCGCCCCTCACTTCCCACTTCAGTACAAAGCATTAGACTTGCTCCATCTGGGTCGCGAAAAAGTTGTGCCTTTTGATCGCGCTCGATAAAAGACATTCCCGAGTGAAAACTCGCCACTTTTAAGCTGGGCATATTTTCTTTGATTAATTTCTCGAGGCACAAAATAACCGTGCGCGATTTCGCCAACAACAAAATTTTATCGTTGCGGTGTTGCTCTAAGAATGAATACAGCCAATCGAGCTTTATATCAAAAGTGCGACCGATCGTCTCATCATCCTCGATGCCAATCATAGACCTAGAATTATTCTCTAGAGCAATGGCAGTGAGCTTTCGCGCGGGAAAAAAAGGAAAGTAAGCGGCCATTTTTTCGCGCGTATTGCGATACATCACTCGACCTGTGCCGTGGGATTCCTGCATCTCTTTTAATTTCTCTAAATCCTCCCGACTGTTTGAAGCTAAAAGTTCCAAGGCAAGCTGTGCTTGTTTTTTATAATCTCGCACTTCATTTAAGTAAGACTCAAAATCGTAAAATCTGGCAGGATCAATGAGGCGCAATCTAGCAAAATGCCCCTCCATTCCTTTAATGAGCGGAGTTGCCGTAAGCAGTATCAGCCCTTTAGATCGATGAGATAATGCTTCGGCAATTTTATATTCCGGCGAAACTTTTTCTGGCGACCATTTTAATTGATGAGCTTCATCAATGAGCACTAAATCCCAAGCGACATCGAGCGCCATCTTGAAGGCCATGTCCGATCCTTTTAACAGACCAATATTCACGATGACTCTTTGGTGATCGTCAAAGGGATTGGTCCCCGGCTCCAAATGCGTTTCTTGATTGAGTGTCGTAAAATTTATTTGAAACTTTTTATACATTTCAATAAACCACTGATAGACCAAAGAATCGGGCACCAGGATTAAAATTTTTTGTGCTCTTTCCGTGCGCAACATTTTATGAATGATTAAACCTGCTTCGATCGTTTTCCCCAATCCCACTTCATCCGATAGCAATACCCGCGGTTCGCTGGAATCCAAAACCTTAGATGCGATGTAATACTGATGAGGTATGAGCGATAATTTTGCTCCGAGAAGTCCGAGAGAACGCGACTCTCCCATTTTATTTTTAACTGCACTCGCCAGCCGACGAAGCTGCCCCACTTTCATTTCATCAGGGCCTTGGATAAGCAATTTATCCAAGGGTGAGCTGTGATAAATTTTATCTAATATGGCCGTCTCACAAAGATCAATTTCGAGATTTTGAAAATCAATTTTGTAGTAAATTAAATGCTCGCGCAAAAAAATATCTTTAACAGTAAAAACATGTTCGCGACTTATTTTATCGCATGCATCTATTACTGAGGGAAGAAGTTGAGCCGAATCTTTTTTAAATAATTCTGGATCGATCGAAACTTTATCTTCTACTTTAAAAATTTTTCTTTGTATCGGTGCCGATTTTAAAGCATACATTCTTTCTTTTTGTTGCGATTTAAAAAAAACTTTCAGTGTTTTTTGGGCTTGATCGACTGCGCTGACCACACCGAGACCGAGCTCCGGTTCAGCTATACTTAAAAATCTTTGACCTATTACTAATTCACTTTTAATCGCGAGACTTAAATCGAAGGACATTTGGAATCACCTTTGGTATCACCTTAATGCAATAATCATAAATTTATAAAATGGCGCTAGCATATCATTGGAAGCAATAAACGTCACTGGAAAGGAGAAGGCACTCTAAAAACAACGAATGGATTTTTTATTTAGATGACTAAATTTAAAGGCCCAAGAGATCTTTAAAAAATTCAATCGGTCCAGGTCGAGATTTAATTTTATGTAATTCAAAATTTTTTGGATGCATCATCAAGCTTTGATGAAAATCATCTTGGAGCTCGCGATCGGAATTGGATATTTCAATTGAATTGCTCGCCTCATCGGTCAAATCGATGCCGGCATCGAGTTTAAGAGTTTGAATAAATTCATTATTTCGTTTGACGATTTCGCGCGAACGTAAAACGGCAAGTCGCGCGGACTCGGATTTAGGGAGTAAATTATTTTTTAATTCTTCTGAATTCATTTCAAAGCCTAAATTATTTTCTGCTCGCAAATCATTCGCCAGCTCTTTCTCTTACCTATTAAAATCGGCCAGCGTCTAGCTTTTTTTACAATGCAAAGCAAAACGCATACTTAATTCTAAGACTATGATTATAAGGCTAAATAACTTTATTTACTCATTTATTAGAGACATTTCACTGACAAATACTTACTTTCGGTTTATATCTCTTTATGATGACTTTCTTTTATTATCCAAGGAATATCCAATGATTCAATGCCAAAATGTGAGTTTAAGTTTCGGTGGTCGCAAACTTTTCGATGAAGTTAATATTAAATTTACCCCCGGAAACTGTTACGGTCTCATTGGTGCCAATGGCGCTGGAAAGTCTACTTTTCTTCGCATCCTTTCTGGGGAGCAATCGACGTCGACAGGTCAAGTGATGATCACTCCCGGACTTCGATTGTCCGTTTTAAAACAGGACCATTTTTTATTTGAAGAAGAAGAAGTTTTAAAAACTGTCATTATGGGCAATAAAACCCTACTCGATATCATGGTCGAAAAAGATGCTTTGTATGCCAAGGAGGATTTTAGCGACAATGATGGAGTGCGAGCAGCAGAGCTTGAAAGCCAATTTGCCGAAATGAATGGCTGGGAAGCGGAAAGCGAAGCGGCTGTTTTACTTTCGGGCTTAGGGATCAAAGAAGACTTGCTCAATAAAAAAATGAAGGAATTAAATGGGCAAGAAAAAGTTAAAGTACTTTTAGCACAGGCTCTGTTTGGAAAACCAGATATCTTACTTCTCGATGAGCCTACCAACCACTTAGACATGAAGGCGATTCACTGGTTGGAAAATTTCTTACTTAATTTTGAAAGCACTGTCATTGTTGTTTCCCACGATCGACACTTTTTAAATAAAGTTTGTACCCATATGGCCGATATCGACTTTGGAAAAATCACCATTTTCACTGGGAATTACGATTTTTGGTATCAATCGTCTCAATTGGCTTTGACTTTAAAATCTAACCAAAACAAAAAGACCGAAGAAAAAATTAAAGAGTTAAAAGAATTTATCGCTCGCTTTAGTGCGAATGCATCCAAATCAAAGCAAGCAACCTCGCGACAAAAAATGTTAGATAAAATCACGCTCGAGGATATTCAACCATCCACGCGGAAGTATCCTTACGTTCACTTCAAACCTAAAAAAGATATTGGTAAAGACGTTCTCAACGTGCAAAAACTTTCCAAGACCATCGAAGGAAAAAAAGTGTTAAACAATGTCTCCTTCTCGCTTCGAAAAGGTGACAAATTAGTCGTCCTTGGAGACGATCTTGCCAAGTCGACCTTATTAAATATTTTAGCTGGTGTCGATCAACCCGACTCGGGAGAGATCACCTGGGGGGTTACAACCAATCGCTCTTATTTTCCCAACGACAATAGCTCCTATTTTAACGATGGCCGCTACACCCTAGTCGACTGGTTGCGCGAATTTTCGGAAGATAAAGACGAGTCGTTCGTGCGCGGTTTTTTAGGTCGCATGCTCTTTTCTGGCGAAGAAGGTTTAAAGAAAACCAATGTACTTTCAGGTGGGGAAAAAGTGCGAATGATGCTATCAAAAATGATGCTGGAAGCGCCCAATGTTTTAATAATGGATGGCCCCACCAATCACTTAGATCTTGAAAGTATTACTTCCGTCAACGAGGCGTTGGTAAAATTTGATTCTAATGTGATTTTTTCGTGTCACGATCATCAATTTGTCCAAACAGTGGCCAATCGCATCTTAGACATTCAACCAGATGGAACTGCTTTAGACATAGATAAAACTTTTGATGAGTACCTAGGTTTGCAGTAATATTATAAAATATGAAGTTAAAAAATGAATTGCAGTTTGTAGATAAAAAGGGCGAAATATATTTTATTCGCCCTATTCTTCCAAGCGACAAAGCTCATCTTAAAAATGGATTTTCAAAACTTTCTACGGCTTCCATTCGACAACGTTTTCATTTTGCTAAAAAAGATTTTACAGAACACGAACTGATCAATTTTACCGAAGTCGATCAACAAACTCACTTGGCCTTAGTTGCCTATCAAAAAATTTCCAATATCGATCAATTGCTGCCGATGGGAGTTATCCGCGGCATCAAATCAACTCATGATAACACTTTAGAAATCGCCCTAACGGTGATTGATGAATTTCAACAACGAGGACTTGGTAAAAAATTAATTGAAGTTCTCTATTTAAAGGCCCGAGCATTAAACTTTGAAGGTTTTCGCGGGGAAGTTCAAAAATCCAACGATGCGATGATCCTCCTCCTTAAAAACTTCTCCATCAATCGAGCGTACTTTCAAAAAATATCTATTGATCACGATTTGTTTGAAATTATTATGACATTTTACTGAATTCAAATTAAAAATTTTATGCTAGATTCAAATACCAGTATACGTAAGCTGTCATAATATTTACCGAGGTGAATTGTGGGAAGAAAATGGAATAACATTAAAGAAAAAAAGGGCGAGCAAGATAAACAACGCGCACTTATTTATACCAAAGTTTTAAGAGAGGTCACGAAGGCAGTTAAAACTGGTGGCGATGAAGTGGCTTCTAATTTCATGCTTAGAATTGCCCTCGATAAATGCCGCAAATACAACGTGCCTAAAGACAATGTCGATCGCGCCATCAAAAAAGGATTGGGGACAGAAGACGAAGGCTACGAAGATATTACTTACGAAGGATACGGCCCAAATGGCGTGGCCGTTTTTGTGGAAGCGTCGACTAACAACCCTACTCGAACTGTCGCCAACGTCCGCAATTTTTTTAATAAATGTGGAGGATCGCTCGGGACTTCTGGTTGTTTACAATTTGTCTTCGAAAGAAAAGCTGTTTTTGAAATTGCGATGAAAGAATTAAATGAAGACGACTTCACTCTCTCGATGATCGATGCAGGAGCTGAGGACGTCGTGCTCGAAGATGGCTTCTTTACTGTGACAGGCCCCATGGAATCCTTTGGACAAATTCAACAGACCCTGGATCAATTAAAAATTGTCGCTGAAGAATCGGGACTTGAACGCGTCCCCACCAATCATAAAAAAATTGATGCTGAAACTTTTAAAACTATTATGAAACTTGTGGATCTACTTGAAAATGACGACGATGTAGTCAAGGTATACCACAATGTAGAGTACGATGAGGCTTTTTTAAATCTCTAATTAAAATCTCTAAAATGTAGCAGTCGCGTGCAAACCAAAAATACCACCTGGACTCAACATCGGATAGATTTCTAAATCAGATCGATTCGATGTTTGAGGACTTAATTTTTCGCGGTGGCGATCGACAATTGTTTTGCCCAACACATATCCAATCCCTATAGAAAGTGGATAATCAGAAATCCAATGAACAGAATTATTGACCATTTGGTAAGCAAGTAAAGAAAGAGCAGTTATCCCTACGGGCTTGATCCAAGTATACTCAGCATAATTTTCAGCAATTATCATATAACTCGTCATTAAAGTTGCGAGGTGGCCTGAAGGGAATGCGTCGTATCCCGCAGTGTTTTTTTGATATTCAGCAAATGATGGAAATGGTCGAATATCTCCTCCTGGTCTAGAAGCACGATTGGGGCTTTCTCGCCCTGTGATTCTTTTAACAATTTGGGTACTAATTCCAGTCAAAAGCAAACCCTGCATTAATTGGTGTGAGACCGAGTAGGCCCTTATATCGTCCGTCATTTTACTGGCGGTATAAAATCCTGCGGATAAAAAAATGGTGGTCCAACCATCACCTAAAAAATAAAAGAAAGACCCCAAGTCACCAGGACGCCTCATTAATTTAAAACTCCCAATTTTTAAAGTCCCAACAGAACCCTCGCCATTTCCAAGCCCCACTTTGCGGCCGATTGTTTGAAAATCTCTTTTAATTTGCTCATCAAATTTAAGTAAAAAGGCTGTCGAAAAAAAAATTCCAGCATAGGCTTTCATATGCTCTTTAGAAGTTCCAAATGCTCGGCTGACATATTCTTTACCATTCGAAGGTAAGGTTGTGAGAAAATCAAACATCTCTGGCTTAGGATAATTGTATGTTTCATGACTAATTCGATATATTTGCTGATTGCTCGGAGCTGTCTCATTTAATTTTAATGTCTCGGTTCCTTTAACAAAAGGAAACAAAAGCATTAAGAACAACATCAACCCGACAAGAAATAAATCTCGATTTTTGGCAGTCGTCATATGAGTTTGCAATAAATTCCTCATTTGAAGGTGTGCTTGATGTGGCCATAAATTCATGTAAACTTTCCTTGTTAAGCAATAATTAAGATTACCTAATCAGTTGGACTGCAACAATATGAATTTTATTTTTCTCACTTACAAAAATTTTTCAGTGAATTCATTTTTAATTTTTTTTCTTCTAATGCAAACTCCTAAGCTCATAGCAAATGAATGGATTGCACCTCTCAAAGCTCCACTTGAGAACCCTACAACACGTACAATGCTCTTGGGGGCCGCGGTTGTTGGAATTTCAGGTTTAACCTTTCTAAAACCTAACATGGAACAAATTCAAGATTACTTTCGAAAACACCGCCCCTTAAAAAACTACGATCGCATTGGTAATGATGGGGGGCAATTTCTCCCCAATTTGATTTATACCTTATTTTTCGCCTCTGATTATTTACTACATGATCGTCATGATTCTTACAAAAGAGCTTATAGCATGTTCACGGCGAGTCTTTACTCCGGACTTGTCACAGATTTTTTTAAAGTCGTAGTTAATGAAAAAAGGCCTAACGGTGGGCGGCACTCATTTCCTTCTGGCCATACCACAACTGCATTTGCCTTTTCAGGCTATGTGGCTCTAGAGCATGGAAATACTTGGGGGATTATAGCCTACAGTTTTTCAACCTATGTCGCCCTATCTCGATTAAATTCTAATGCCCACTACCTCCATAATGTTATCGTAGGAGGACTTATTGGTGCAGCTTACGGAATTTCCAGCTATCAAAATAATTATTTAAATCAAATAGTGCAAAATAAACGAATAAATCTTCCCTTTATTTATCCACAATTTGAAAATATCAATTCTGAACAAAAATACTCCATTAATATGGACTATCGTTTTTAATGGTCATCATATATGCTCCACACAGTTTAATTTTCAAGTATTGAAAATTAAAAATTACCAATGACTTGTATGCCTAGATTCAGCTTTTCAATTGAATCGTCGTAGGTATACACCCTTTCTCGTATAAATTTTGTAAAAAAATAACCGATACATTGAAGAAGAATGTAATTCCATCTAAGGGTGAGGTTCAGATGCTTTGTAATCGTTTTTTTAATATTAAAAATATTGTTCTCTTTCAGCTCTCGCTCACTCTTCTTTCTTGTAGTACCGGCGAGACTTTCGATCAAAAAACGAAACGTTATAGTGCGCGAGGGACGGATAAAGAAACTCAAATTTTAGTCTTAAAACCAAGTGAATATGCTCCTCTTCAATTGAGAAAAATAGCGAGCCAAGAGAGTGAAAATCATCTTTTCCCTCAAGTTAAAAATTCTTATTTTGCAACGTTGTACATTCAAACTATTGAATTAGAAGAATTACTAAATCCAACTCATAAAATAAGTCAGCTCAATACTTGCCCTCAATTTCATACGAGTTTATTAAAGTTAAAAAAATCAGTTGGACTCAAAGCTTCAGTAAGCCAGTTAAATCTCGATCATGTAAACCACGATCTCGCCATAATCAAGGCCATTTATTCTTTTAAAGAGCAATCGCCAGTGAGCAAAGATCATTATAAAAATAACCTCACCCTTTCAGGTAAATTAAATGAATATTATCTTGAACAAATAAAAGAAATAAATGAAATGTGTGAAAATGGTAATTCAAATCAATATTATAAATTTGAAAATTTATTAAGTCACATACGATCGAATGGGTTTGAACCAAGTACTAAAAACATAAACATTCTAGAAAAAAGCAATCTCTATCAAAATGATTTAATCATCAATGTGCTTAAAAATAGCTATATCAAGAGAGAAATTTCATCTATACAGAATTCTGAACCTAATCTTGAATGGAGAAAGAAAATTGTTCGCAGTACATTCCAAAAAATGAATGCAGAGTGGGCGCGCTAGGCTCAACACTTTAGACTTATATTCTTACTATAAAGTGGGATCAACCTTAAAAACATACAACCTGTTGCGAGATGAAATAAGTGCAAAAGATTGATCTTCGACTGACATTTTATTAAAAATGTTGGAGTAAGAATGCCCCATACTAAAAACTTTATCGACCATATTGCTATTTAAATTATATGTAAAAATATCCCCCTTATTATTAGCCAAAATGATTCTATTTTGAATGTGAATCATTTCAGTAATGGGTCCATTTGTAATAGGTTTGCGACTTATCAGGTTGAGATTTTTGTCTGTCTCGATAAGCTCTCCATCAGTTGTTCCAAAGAAAAGACTTTCGACTTGAGTGTTCTGTTTATTTTTAATTGAGTGATTAGATAAGACTGGTGCTCGAAGGCTTGAAAACTCTGCCTTTTTGATAATTTTTAATGAGTCCGCGCTCAGTAAATGAACTGGCCCGTAATAAGGTGCCACGATGAGATTTTTTTCTATTAAAACTGGTTCCATATCGACGTCGACAAACTTTGAAGCATAACTAATTTTTGTTTCAGATTGAAGAAGGCCTTCTTCTAAACTTAAAACAGACAAAGTTCCATCAGCAAAACCGACATAGACTTTGTTATCACGAACAATTGGCTGTGATGCTTTTTGTATCGTCGTCAAGAACGAGACAGATTTCTTAAACGCCCAAATTGTTTTTCCAGTTTCAGCATCAAGGCAAAAGACCTGGTGATTTCTCAATTGAACAAGAAGTTTATCTTTATAAATAGTAAGGTTTGATTCAATTGCGGAACCCAAATCGATGCTATAGAAAAGCTCTGTGCCTCTTTTTAAATTGCGAGCAAAAAGTCTTCCTTTTGATGTCCCATAAATTAATTTTTGATTATAAACAACTGGTTTTGAGTGAAAGTCAGCTTGATCATCTACTCGCCAAATCTCTCGACCATTTTCTAACTCATATGCGCGCATCACTCCCGCTTGGTCTCCAGCATAAACAACTCCATCAAAAATGACTGGAGCAGAAAGTCCGATGGGTAAATTCCCTGAGTCGCTGGCCATATCTAGATTTTTCGACCATAGCATGCTCACATCTTTTCTTGAGTATTTTGGTGACGGCTTAATCTCCTTCAACAATGCACATGAAGAAAAGATGAAGATGAACACGATAGGAAAAACTAATAATTTTATTTTCATATTAAAGCCATCATTAAATCAATCGTTATTATAAAGCTTCTCGAGATAAGTAGATTTTGGCTAGTTTGACAAATTCTTGGTCTTCTTTAGCTTTTTCTACGACGTACTGAAAACTTACTTTCGCCTTCGCTTTATCCCCACTTTTTAAATAGAGTCTACCGAGATCTAAATAATTTTTTCCTTCAAAGCCTTTAAAGGATAGTTTGTTCAAACTTTCGACTTGTGAAATCGCTCCTTGAATATTGCCTGCATTTTCAAAACTAACAGCTAGTCTTTGAAAAACAAAATATCGACAGTAGTCACTGTCGCAATTCTTAACCATTGATTGAAGGATATCTGCTGATTCTACATGTTTATTAAAAAGAGCAAGTTTATCTGAAAAAGCTAAAGAGGTTGGAACTAAGCCGCGATAAGTACCCACTTCATTTTTTAACTTTTTAAATTGTTCAATTGCATTGGCAATCAGTTCCTCTGAATTAAGAGTTACTAAAACTTGGGTTTCAAAATTTTGAATTTTCCCATTATAAATTTCATTTGAAGCATTTCTTTTATATTGGAATACAAAGTAACTGGAAATTAAAGCGATGATTGCAAACACAACAGTGAAAACAATCATTTTATTTTTAACTAAAAAAGATTCGACATCAAAATCGCCCCCTTGAGTAAATTGACTAAAACTAAATTGATTTTTTGTTTGTTCGTTCATTTATCCATGCTCCCCTGTGCATAATTTTCAATTACAAATTATTCTAGGTAGCCAAACCTTAGTTGTCAAAAATGAATCCACCATATAGAATGTTTTTAAGAGACTTATCACTTCAAGGATGAATTATGATCAGATCAAAACGAATTAATAAGTACGCACTTGCATTTACCCCGATCATACATTTCGTAGTATTAAGCGCAATCCTCCTTTATTCAGCACAAAATTTTGCATTAGATAAAATTGGCCGAATGGGAATTGGATTTTCGCAAGAGTTACAAAATGATCTTCCAGCTCTCTCCTTTAAAATACAAAAAAATAGAAGCTTTGCCTTTGGCGCTCTGGCCAACTTCAGTAGCTCAAGTAACGGTGGCTATGGAGCTGGAATTAAACTTTATCGCAATTTATTTGATGAGCCACAATTACATTTTTACTCATCTGCCATGCTAGGTCTCCTCGGAAAAAAAATTTCTGGCACAACTTATTCAGGTTTCCAATTTGATTTAACCTTGGGGACAGAGTTTCACCTGCAGGGTTTAAACTCAGTGGGATTTAGTTTAGAATTTGGAGTGCAAGCTTATAAAACATCGCAGTTTGTTTTTCAAACTCTGGGACATTCATTTGTTGTCGCGGGCGTTCACTTCTACCTCTAAAATTATTGGAATGAGCTCATGTTAAAATTGGTCACTTTGCTTTATCTCCTTGCCGTCAATGTAGCAGTATTTCATCCGCAGTTGGCACAGGCCCAAGATGGCAACGATATTTTTGCAGCCGATGATGATGATTTAAATATAGGTGGCGACATTTTTACTGACTTTAATGAGGACACCGAAAACTCTAAAGTTGTTGAAGACGAGCGATTTTATCGCTTCGGTCGATTCTTTTCATTTAATGCTGGAATAGGGCATACTTTTTTTGATAAGACTCGAGGCTTTGCGTATAGCAATTATCTTCCCAGTTATCATTTAAGTTTCACCTTTTTTAAAGATTTTCAATCTGCTCTTAACTTAGGAGTTGAGTATTCTAAACATTCCTTTTTTCTTCGGACGGCAACTAATGTCGCCAAATCATTTAGTGTACCAGGCATGGTTGATGTCAACATGTTGAGATTTTTTTTAGGCTATCGTTATTATATAGAAACAAGCAATTTGGGAACGGCTATAACTTACTCTAATCCTCACTTGATTGGGCGCTTTGAATATTGGTATCAAAGTAATAAATTTATTGATCAATCAACTCTTCCCACACTCACAGGTGGAGGGGTTGGCTTTGGCCTGGGCATGGGTTTAGAATTTCCAATCGAACTAAAGGAGTCATATTGGGGATTAGAGTTTCTGTTTCACTCAGTCAATTTTTTCGATAAAAACACTAACCTTTACCAAGCAATTGACTCTGCACAAGCAGCATATGGTTATAATGACATGAAGGGAGATGCCTTTAGCCTCTTTGTGTATTACTCTTTTTCATGGTAACAAAATTGATTTCCTGTCACTAATAAGTTCGAACAAAAAAACAAAAAAGTTATACTCCACACTGGTTAATTTTCAAGTATTGAAATTTAAAAATTACCAATGACTTCTATGCCTAGATTCAGCTTTTAGAGTGAATCATTGTAGGTATACCTAAGCATTTTTAGTCAACTTTACATAGCGAATAAAACGGTTGACATCGATGGGCTTCTCTAAAAAAAAAGTGTTCTCCAGATTTTTTAAATGCGGGGGCATTTCAGGAATATGGGCTGAAATCATAAAAATAGGGGAATTTTTGTTAAAGCCTTCTTTTTCTCTAAGAGCAATTAAAAGATCTGCTCCTTTCATAAAAGGCATCATGTGGTCAATGGTGATCAAATCAAATTTTTCTGCGGAGGCAAGCTTAAAACCTTCAAGGCCATCGCTGGCACAAATGACTTCTTCAAAACCACATTCTGTTTTGAGAATTTCGACTAATATATCTTGTATAAAAACTTCATCTTCTACAACTAAGGCACGCATTCTAACCTACTTCTTTTTTATTAGCATTATCAAATGACTTGAATGATTCAATAATTTTATCCGCAATTTTCTCCAATGGAGTTACATGTATTGCTGCATTAAGAGCAATTGCTTCTCGCGGCATTCCGAACACGACACAAGATGATTCATCTTGCGCCACAGTGATTGCTCCTTGGTTTTTAAGCTTTAGCATGCCAAGAGCACCATCTTTTCCCATTCCAGTCATTAGTACTGAGACCAATTTAAGATTTGTTTTATCTGGAATATGATTAAATAAATAATCAACTGATGGTTTAAAGCGATTTAAAGGAGGGTCATTATTTACTTCTACAAAAAATCCTTTGTTGTTTTTTATTAACTTCATTTGCTTGCCTCCTGGTGCAATAAGAACTCTATTGGGCAAGACCTCCATCCCATCAACTGCTTCTAAAACTTCGAAAGGGCAAAGATCATTCATTCTGTCGGCAAATGCTTTAGAAAAAACTGGCGGTATATGTTGAACAATAAGAGTTGGAGGAATTTGAGCAGGCAATCGAGTCAATACGTTTTTAATGGCTTCCGTGCCTCCTGTTGAAGCTCCAATTAATAACAAACCAGACTTTAAGTCAAAATGTAGAAACTTTTCACTGCTAGTTTTATCACTGAGTTTTTGTACTTTTTTCGAGACCGCAGCTGTTTTAATTTTTTCAATAATAATGGGCGTATACATCTCAATATCTTTTGCATCTGGTTTTTGAATATAATCAACTGCACCATGTTCTAGCGCATCGAGTACCAGTGGCCCTTCTTCCATACTAATGGATGATATCATCACACAAGGTATTTGAAATTTTGGTTGAATTTGTTTTAACAATGTAACACCGTCAATATGTGGCATATGGATATCAAGGGTCATCACGTCCGGCCGATGTGACTTTAAAAAGTCTGCGACATCCAATGGATTTTCAAGCGAACCAATGACTTCGATTAAGGGATCCTGAGAAAATATTTTTTGTAGAATTTGCCTAATAGTTTTTGAATCATCAACTATTAAAACTTTGATCTTTTTTAACGATTCAAAAGAAGCTGTATTCTCTTTTTCAATTTGTATTTTATTTGTTGTAATTGAAAAAAACAAATCCGCCCGAGAATGGCGATCAACTTGAATTAATTCTGGCTTAAAATTTAAATTATTTATTAGATTTTTGTGTAAATAATTTAAGGCATAATTAAGCACACGCTCATTGGCAATTAATTTTATTCTTAAGCTTTCAATTTTTAACAAACGCGAAAAAACATCGCTCATCAAAGTAGCAAAAAGTCCCTTGTTTGCCTCAACTTTATCGCAAAAAAATCCCAAAACATAGGTTTGCCCCGCTGAGTCCGTGGCTTCGAATGAGATAAATAAGTCACCTGCAAAGAGGGTAAAATTAAATATATCCCCCATTTTTTTTGTCAGAATTTTTCTCATATACTCATTCATTATGAACTCACTTCGTTAAAAAAATATTCGACATATAATAAAAACTTGTAGCTGGGACTACATCAGAAGCAATTTCTAGCAATGGATTTTTGGCATTTAATTCTTTGCCTAAGTCTTCAATTAGCAACTGAGCATTTTTCCACTCCATCATTTTATCTTGACAGTTTTTACTCATCATTCCAAACGAAAAAACGGATATCTTCTTCTGTTGTAAGCATTGAAGGATCAATTGATGATGTTGTGCAATGTTTGCCATATAAACATTTGTGGCATGAAATGTAGTCTGACTGTTTGAGACAAGTGATACTTTACCTCTTACCAATGGAAATTTTTCTTGAATTTTTTTAAAAAATAATTCATCCATACCTTCAAAGAAAATGATCAGAGGTGGCTCATTTTTTTGAAATTGATCAAAAATAGATTTTAATCTAGGCAAATCGCTCATTGAGCAATACGCCACTCTCGCCATCTGACTGACATCTTTTAACTCTACAACTTTTTGAAACTCGTGATCGACACTTGAAATCTTTGGTTTACCAAAAATAGTTTTATCTATAATAGCAGATTTAATTTTATTGCGTATCTCATCTCCTACCTGATCCATGTTTTGTAAACTTGGCTTTTCAACAAAGTCTGAAGCTCCAAATTCAATTGCCTTAATACCAGTATCCTTATCCTCTCTAGAAGCTGAAGAAACCATAATAACGGGTGGATGTTTTCCATTGAAATTCTTACTTAAATAAGTTACCCCATCCATTTCTGGCATGTGAATATCTAAAGTCATTGCATCTACTCTTACCCCCTGCATTTTATCCATTGCCTCTTTACCATTAGCTGCAGTTGCAACCACATCAAAACCGTGCTCTTTAGATAAAACTTTTTTAAGTAAAGTTAAAATAGAAGGTGAATCATCAACACATAGTACCCTAATAACTTCGGGAAGGGCATTTATCATTGGCAACGAATCAACTTTTTCAATTTTTCGAGGGATAGATGAAGCTGGACCTGTTGAAACCTCATCTCCTGGTGCTTTGAAATCCTTTGAACGGTAAGCAGATGGACCAATAGAATTAAAATCTGTTTTCATACCGGTAAGAGACTCAGATATACCAGAAAAAAAGACCCCCCCCGGCGCCAAGCCCTTGTAAATATTTTTACATATTTCTTCAATTTGGTTTTGTTCAAAGTAAATAAATACGTTGCGACAAAAAATGACATCAAACTTTTGTGACTCTACAATGGATTTAATATTTAATAGATTTGCTGATTTAAAATTCACTTTATCGCGCAAAGATTTTTTAACCTTGGCATACATTGAAATTTCTCCCGTTCCTCGGGCCCAATGATCTTTTAGAAAGTTCATCGGTATTTCTTTAATTTCGTTTTGATGATAAACACCATTTTCTGCAATGCGAACAGATTCTTCATCAATATCTGTTCCAAGAATTTTATAAGTTAAACTCGGATCTATTTGAGGAAGATAATAATCAAAGAACATCGCGAGAGAATAAACTTCTTGACCTCGACTACATGCCGCTGACCAAACTTGAATTGTCTTGTTTTCCCTTTTTTTGGCCGACACTACTAGCTCTGGCAAGATTTTTTTGAGTAACTCAAAATGTACAAACTCTCTAAAAAAAAATGTATGGTGAGTCGTTATAAGCCCTACGAGAACAGTCGATTCTTTATTTAGATTTTTTTCTAAATATGAAAGATATTCTGAAGGCTGCTTAAAATTTAATTCAAGCATTCTCTTGCGCACTCGAGTTTCCACCATAAAAGCTTGCTTATCTCCAAGTTTGTTACCTGAAATTTGATGCACAATTGTTGATACTTTTTCAATCAGTAAAGAGTACTCTGATGACACGAGTGGCGATTTTAAATTTTCTTGTCCCATTGAACCTAATCCTTATTATCATTTACACAATTTTCGATTCTTAATTTATAAAAATACGAATTGGCTCAATTTATGCTGCTCGTTTGTTAGTTTTCACATATTCCATATCTTTTAAATCTAATACTTTTGCGATATCTAATAAGACGGTTAAGGAACTTTCTTTTTTATATACTCCCATTATATATTGGGTGTTCACTTGGCTTTCAACTTCTGGCATATCACATACTTCATCTTCATTAAACGCCAGCACCTTATTTATAGAATCTACCACCACTCCAATATTCATACTTCCAATATCAACGATGATGACAGCTTCTTCTTTTTCCTTATCTTTTTTTGTATCTACTTTTAATTTTTTTCTCAAGTCTACGACAGAAATAACTTGTCCACGCAAATTCATAATTCCTAAGAAGTGCGGTGGAGCTTTAGGAATGGGTGTAGTTTCAGGAACGGAAATAACCTCTCTTACCATCAATAGTGGAATTGCATAATCTTCACTACCTAGTGAAAATTCTAAAAAACGATTGAGGTCACCTTTTGATTTTTTATCTTGAATATCCATTACCATCTCCTTTTCTATGCTGCATTTTCTTCAAAAAAGTTTGATTTTTTCTTTTTAAGTACGCCTGAGTAAAGTTCAATTAAATCAAGGATAAATGCGGGACGACCATCGCCCAAGATAGAACTCCCCATAAATCCCTTTTGATTTTTTATTTCATCCCCTAGCTTCTTAATAACGACTTGCTGTTGATGTAAAATATCGTCGACCAATACGGCAAAACTTTTGTCTTCATCATTTACAATGATGGCGATCTGCTCATGAATATTTTTTTCTTTAGCAGTTCGTTGAAGTGTTTTACTAATTTTAAAAAGTGGAATGACTTGACCACGAATTTTTAAACATTCTCCAATCCCATGCACGTAATGGACCAGATCAGGAGTTGGTGAAAGAGATTCATAAATTTGTGACAGTGGAATAATGTAGCGTTCATCGCCTATTTTCGTTACCATTGCTTCGATAATGGCCATTGTAAGTGGGAGCACTACCTTAAAAGTTGATCCCTTTCCAACTTCCGTAAAGACTCTTACTTCGCCTGAAAGTTTTTCGATATTTGTTTTCACAACATCCATCCCAACACCACGACCAGAAATTTCTGAAACCTCACTTTTAGTGGAAAATCCGGGATGAAATATAAGATTGACCAGCTCGTCAGGAGATAACTGACTCGATGAGCTTATTACCTTTTTCTCGATTGCTTTTTCTCGAATGATTTCGTGATTAATGCCTTTTCCATCATCTTTAATCTCAATCACTAAATTATTCCCTTCATGAAATGCTTTAATTGTCACTTTGCCTTCTGGATTTTTACCAGCACTAATTCTTCCATCGGTACTTTCTAATCCATGATCAACGGCATTGCGAACGATGTGAACGAGAGGGTCTGAGAGATGCTCTAAGACTGTTTTATCAATCTCTGTTTCTTCTCCAATTAACTCTAAGTGTACTTTTTTATTTAAAGCTTTAGATGTATCGCGAATAATTCTTTGCATTTTTTGTAATGTGCTTTTAAGAGGAACCATTCTTAAGCTCATCGAAATATTTTGTATTTCTTTGGAAAGCTTGGCCAATTGGGAAAGTGACTTTAAAAGCAATCCATTTTGAATTTCTTCTCGATGCTGATTTAATACAGTTTGAATAATAACTAACTCGCCCACGACGTTGTTTAAAGTTTCCACTCGCGAAAGACTGACCCTAATACTATCATCTTCGCTACCGTGCCCATTGCTTGTCTTGACCATTTCTTTCTTGCTTGCTTCGATTGGTTTGATATTGGATTTACTCTCAACTGCAGTTAAATCCAAACTATCCTTCACTGCTTGCTGGGCAATGACCTGTTGGGGCACAATTGTATCTAGTGGGACATTATTAGAAGTTGAATGACCATCATTTAAATTATTTTCAAAGTTTTTAATTAATTCAATGTCTGCAGGAGAAATAGAAAACTCACTTTCTAGTTGTGAATCACTTTGTTCAGCTGGGAGTTTTCCATCGAGAGCCATCTTAATTTTTTCAATTAACTCTACTGAATTAAATTTGGCATCTAAATCCATATTGAGAGTCTTTATCATTCCACTGACGTGATCATTACATTCTAAAAGCAGTGATACGATGGAGTCAGTGACTTCAACATGGCCTTCTTTAATTTTCAAAATGAGATTTTCCCATTCATGAGTAAACTCTGCGACATCACCAAAGCCAACAGCGCGCGAAGTTCCTTTTAAATTGTGTGCCAATCTAAAAATTTCATTCATTAAACTCATGTTATTTTTATCAGATTCAAGAGTTAAAAAGGCTTGTTCAGCATCGTTAAGAAGTTGAGTTGCTTCTACTAGAAAATCATGTTTAACTTCTTTTTCAAATTCATTCATACTTTATCCCTTTTATCTTCACATCATTTAATTTTCAAAAATTTAAAATTAAAAATTACCAATGGCTTGTTTGCCTCGACTTACTTTTAAGGTAAATCGAAGGAGTAAAATCCATTGACCGCTTCCCTTTATTCGGAAGAATCTTGGTAATCGTTAGAATAAAAGTCGTTAGGTAACTTAAACTTGTTATTAATAAATCTAATGAACAAACTTGAACAAAAAACTCCAATTAAGGCCCTTACAGTATACATTTCAGATACTGAAAAATTAAAAATTACCATCGACTTGCATACTTAGATTTAGCTTTTCAAGTAAATCAATGTAGGGCTACTACGAATTGAAGATCAAACACTTAAGAATCGATTTTTTAATTTACAAAAAGTTACTTCCTAAGACATACTTGACTCGTTGCCTCGGTGGAATCATTTAAAAAGACGGGTTCAAAAATGTCACAACAAATCATCTTTCATCATTCTGAAATAAACATAGCCATGAATCAATATATTGAAAAATATGGTCGAGGCTTCACGGAAACAAAAACCCCAGGTTTCGGCCAATTGATGGGCCCATTAATGGCCATATGTGAATTTAAAAACGGAAAATGGGGAGATTTAGTGGTTAAAGAGTATGGCCCACTTTCTCTTTCGCCCAGTGCAAAAGTTCTCCATTATGCACAAGAAATATTTGAAGGAATGAAAGCTTATAAAAATAATCATCGAGCTCCAGTACTTTTTCGTCCTTTAGAAAATTTTAAACGTTTTAATCGATCTGCAAAAAGAATGGCCATGCCAGAAATTCCTGAAAATATTTTTATGGATTCTATCCGTCATGTCGTATCTCTTTCAGAAAACATCATCCCTACCAAAAAGGGCGAGTCACTCTACTTGAGACCTTTTATGATTGCAACAGATGAAACCCTAGGGGTCAAACCGAGTGATACATATTTATATGTGCTTATTACTTCTCCATCTGCTGGCTATTTTTCAGGTGGCGATCTTGGCGTTTTGATTGAAAGAGAGCACGCTCGAGCTTTTAAAGGGGGAATTGGCTTTGCAAAAACTGGTGGTAATTATGCTGCAAGTTTAGAATCTTATCACAAAATGAAGGAGCACTCTCTGTCTCAAACCTTATGGCTAGATGCTGCTCAACATTGCTTTATTGAAGAATTATCTGGTATGAATTTTTTTGCAATTATTGGAAATGAGCTACATACTCCAGAACTCAATGACAGCATCTTACAGGGGATCACGAGAGAAAGTTTAATGATTCTTGCCCAATCCTTGCAACTTAAAGTTATCGAGAGAAAAATAGAAATTAATTTATTAATCGAAGATATTAAAAATGGACATTGTACAGAAGCTTTTGCATGTGGCACAGCTGCCATCATCTCGCCCATAGCGTTTCTATGTGAATCGAGCGGCGAGAAATATTTTTTAAAACATCCTAATGGATTTAAATCTCTTGAATTAAAAGATGCTCTCTTAAACATTCAACAGCAAACTGCACCTGATTTATATCAATGGGTTTATGAAATTCAATCCTAAAAACTTATACTCCACACAGTTTATTTTTCAAGTTTTGAAAATTATAAATTACCAATGACTTGTATGCCTAGATTCAGCTTTTCAAGTGAATCGTTTTAAATATAGTCGAGTATCCGCTTTAATCGATCTACACAATCAGCCTCTTGTGCGAAAAAGTACTCTTTTGCAAATGAATAATTATGGAAAGTCTTGAGCAATTCCTCTGAGATTAACAAGTGACCATTTGAAGCATACCACTGTGAAATAAATTGGAGTGACCTTATTTTCATCGGCGCCATAAAGGCATCTTTTCTCGAAAAAAAGATCCAATATATCCAAATTTGGTCCTCCTTGATAGGAACTGACAAATATCTACCTAATTTAAAATGCTGATTAATTTTTTCCCAAAGCAATAGAGTCGACTGGTTCGGTTGTTTGGCCAACTCGGCTAATTTTTGTGAGCGAGAGTAAAAATTAACTCGATCATTAAAAGCTTTAAAAATCTCATGCTCACTTGTCCAATGACGAAACCTTGCCCCATGAAAAATACTTTGAAGAAAAATATAATCAGATTTTTGCCATTTTTTAAATCCTAGAGCCAATGATCTTTTCAAATCATCTATCGCTAACAACGAATGACTATCATTTCGACTCCAACTTGCGGCACAAGAACTGTTGGCAACTGATTGATTTAAAAATTTATCTTTTCCTTGTTCTAAATTTTTGACAAGATACTCTCCATTGATTCCAACTAGTTCATTATTTAAATAGAGACATAGAAAAAGATTGAGAACCTTTGCGGGATCATCAATTTCACCTCTCACATGATTGTTGAAAATAAAACTCATCAAACAATAAAAAATCACGAGTAGTTTTTTCATAAACCACCCAAAATGGAGAGCGACGAATGACAAGTACGAGGAATTGACCACTGACCTTTTTCACTTAATTCCTTTAATATCTTTTCTTCCGCTTTTATCTTCTGCAGGACTTCAGACAACTGTTGACGAAAAAAATTTTCACCACTTTTTAATTGGTAATAGTCATGTGGAAGTACTCTCCCTTGAGTAGAGTAAAAGTAATCTTGACTCTTTTTTAAAATGTACCAAATAGAACTTAACTTATTTAATTTCTCTAAAGAATTTTCCCACGTGAGTGTTTTGTAAGCATCAGCTACCACTACATTCCAAATCGCCACACGCAACTCTTTGCTAGTCACCCTCATAAGCATTGAAAGCTTTTTAAGCTCATTTTCTTTTAAGGAAATTTGGCTTCCTTGCAAATAACTTACCCAAGTCAGATAAACATCAATCCATGCTCGATAATGACTATAGTGTGATAAAGACTCTGCAGTTAAACTTTTTTTAAAAATATAAGAATCTGGTTCTTTAATAATGATAAAATTAAAGGCAAGATTTCTTTGACTTAATTCATGTTGCTGTATGCTTCTTTGATGCAAATAGCTTTTTAACCTTTGTAAATAAAGCTTTAAACGATATGGATCGTGATAAATTTCTTCGAATAACATTTGCTCTAAAATTTCTGCTTTTTCATCGCTGAGTTGTGCTAGATGAGCAAAATAGTAATTTAAAAAAATGCCATAGAGAAAAGAGTGCTTCAGATCAAATTTCAGAAGGATGTCGCGATAATCAGAAATCGCTCTGGCATCGTTCTCTTTAAAAAAAAGATGTAATAAAATTTGTTCATCGATCAATGTAAGTTTTTGAACATTATTTTTTATTCTTGCAAGATAGTAAGCTCTATCTAGAGCGTTGCTGGTAAGGCTTGCTTGATCAGTTATTTGCTTAAAGTGATCCCACTCTCTTCTCGTTAAAGGAGAAGAGAGCAAGCTCGACGATAATAAAACTAGAAACAATAAAACTAAAGTCCACTTTTGCATAAAAAGCGCAGAAATTATCCGTCTTTACCAATTGATGCCACTGGACAAGCTTCGAGTTGCTCTTGGCATAACTCTATTTCAGCAGGGGTCACTGGTTGCTTTACGACATATGCATTTCCATCTTCATCTTCTTTGAAAAAATCCGGTGCACCGGTATAGCAAACATTACAAGCTATACATCCCTCTCCATTGTCATCGTCAGGATCCGTTGTGTACCAAGCACCTGCAATATTTAACTTATGCTTCATGGCTTTATTCGACATTTAAAACTCCCCGAATCTATTTAAATAATTAAAATATTGAAGTGTATTTATACCTTATTAAATCCACTTTTCAAGAAAATCTAGGCTTGCCTATGAAAGGTATAGACCTAAACCAATTCACTTTTCAAGTGAATCAAATTAGGTATAAATTGTGTGGTGTATAAACTACCAAGGTAAAAGCAGACAAAACAATAAAAAACGAAGTTTATTTAAACAGGACAAGTTATGGACAATGTAGAACAAGTCACAAAAAAAAACCAAGAGCAAACTTTCCAGAAGGCTTTAGAAAAAGCTCGTGCATGGGTGGAAAATAGATATTTCAGTGAAGCTTCGAGAGAAGAAATTAACCAGCTTATAAAACAGGATCAAAAGGAAGAAATCATTGAGCGCTTTTACAAAGATTTAGAATTTGGGACCGGTGGCATGCGCTCTGTGCTTGGTGAAGGACTCAACCGCATTAATACATATACTGTAAGAAGGGCAACCTATGCATTGTGCCTCGAACTTCTAAAGCAGTACCCACAGGGTACATCGGTGTGTCTTTCTTACGACTCTCGCCATCGCTCTTTTGAATTGGCAAAAGATGCAGCCATGGTGCTCGCTGGCTACGGAATTAAAGCCTATCTTTTTGAAAGATTAAATCCGGTCGCCATGTTGTCATTTGCCATCAGAGAAACAAAATCGGGAGCGGGAATTATGATCACAGCTTCCCACAATCCTCCCAAGTACAATGGATTAAAAATTTTTTGGAACGACGGTTCGCAAGTCACTCCTCCTAACGATAAACAGATCATCGCTCATTACAACAACACTCTGGATTTTTCCCAGATTAAACATTTAGAATTTGATCAGGCGATAAAATTTGAAAAAATAGAATGGCTAACTAAAGATTTTGAACAAAAATATTTTCAAACAGTCCTACCTACTTTTCTCCATCAAAAACTAGTGGCACAACATCCCTCACTGCTTAAAATAGTTTACACTCCTATCCACGGAGCGGGATTACATTCTTGTCGCGAACTATTAAGTCGTTTGGGTTTCACAGATGTTCATATCGTAGAAGAGCAAGCACAACCCGACGGGCGATTCCCCACGGTAAAAAGTCCCAACCCAGAAAATCCTGAGGCCTTAAAAATGGCCGTGGATCTGATGCTTTCTAAAAATGCCGACATCGTCATGGGATCGGACCCCGACACCGATCGATTGGGTGTCGCCCTCGTGCACGACAAAGTCGTGCATTACTTATCGGGAAATCAAATCGGCATTTTAAAATTGCATTACTTGTTAACTCAAATGCAATCGCAGCATAAACTTTCACCCCATGCTTATTTTGTAAAAACCATCGTGACAACTCCACTTCAAGATCGCATCGCCGAACACTTTAAAGTAAAAACCATCAATACACTGACTGGCTTTAAATGGATATGTGCCGAAATGAATAAGATGGAAAAAAATCACCCTGAGGCGCAGTTTATTTTTGCCACTGAAGAGTCGTTTGGCTACCTCTCGCATCCTTTTGCTCGCGATAAAGATGGCATTACATCTGTCGGTCTAATGGCCGAGATAGCACTTTTTTATAAGACCAAAGGAAAAAATTTAATTCAAGCCCTAGATGATATTTATAGCGAGTTTGGATTTTCCAAAGAAGAGCTCCTTTCCCTCGACTATGAAGGGATTAGCGGGAGTCAAAAAATTGCTCGCATCATGCAGGCATTCCGCAGTGGATTTGAAACAACATTTTTTGGGAAAAAGTTTGTAAAAAAAATAGACTACCTAAACGACCAACTGGACTTACCAAAAAGCGATGTGTTAGGTTTCCAATTTGAAGATGGTGCCCAAGTCTATTTGCGCCCTTCGGGTACAGAGCCAAAAATAAAATTCTATTTGATGGTTCAAGTGCAAGAAGGAACTCTCAGCGAGAAACAAAGAATCGCCCAAGAGACAATTTCAAGCTGGCTCGAGCAAATCAAAACTCTTTGCAATGATTTATAATGACTTGAATGATGAATAGAATACTTAGAAAATAAAAATGGAAAAAATGATGGCCGCACAAAAAATAAAATCAAATGATCTCGCAGTTTGTCTCGTGTCGGGAGGAATGGATAGTTTAGTGACCGCGGCCATGGCAAATGAGGCTCATCATCAGCTCGCCTTTTTACATTTAAATTACGGACAAAGAACCGAAAAGCGCGAGCTTCAAAGTTTTAATCTAATCAGTGATCACTACCAAGTTCCCAAACAATTAAGAAAAATTATCGATATTAGTTTTCTCAAACAAATCGGTGGATCTTCGCTCACTGATGACTCCATTGAAGTAAAAAAATATCGCGGTGAGAGCGAAGAAATTCCCGATTCCTACGTCCCCTTTAGAAACACTCATATCATTTCCATGGCCGTTTCTTGGGCGGAAGTTATTGGAGCTAAAAAAATTTACATTGGTGCTGTTTTTGAAGATTCCTCGGGCTATCCCGATTGCCGTCCAGAATACTATGCAGCTTTTAATCATTTGATCAAAATGGGAACGAAGGCCAAAGAAATAGAAATCGTCACCCCGGTTATTTACCTTAAAAAAGAAGAGATCGTTAAAAAAGCGATTGAACTCAATGCCCCACTTGAAATGAGCTATAGCTGCTACGAAAGCAATGATAAAGCTTGTGGCACTTGCGACTCTTGTGCTCTCCGCTTAAGAGGATTTCAGAAAGCAGGTATCGCCGATCCCATCGAATATGTGACTCGCCCCAATTATACTTAATTCTCATCAATTTTTTTACACATTCTTTGTGTGGTTATACTCCACACAGTTTAAATTTCAAGTATTGAAAATTAAAAATTACCAATGATTTGTATGCCTAGATTCAGCTTTTCAAGTGAATCGTTGTAGGTATAGATTCAATTGATTTTGAGATGAGATATTCGGATCGCAAGGCAAGTAAATACTCGCTAAACGTTTTCACTTTTAATCGTCGAAATTCTTCCACCAGTTTTTTTTCCCAATCAAAAAAGATTTGCGGCCCTTGAAATATATAAGCGGAATAAATTTGCACCACCGAGCCACCCCGTCTCCAAAAATCGATCAACTGTTCAAATTCAGAAAATCCACCGGCCCCTACGACCACAAGGCCACTTCCCAAGGGAATTTGGTCTAAGAGATAGTGACGGACTTTTAAAGCGCGCTCAAATAATAATTTTCCCGAGACCCCTCCCTCTCCCATTTCTGGCATAATGGTCGTGTTGGTGGCAATGATTCCCGTTAATTTAAATTCGCGAGAAAGTTTGATCACGACATCTAAATCAGCTTCCTGCATATCGGGGGAAATTTTAATAAATAATGGTCGAGTTAAAATGGTGCGTTCTTTATCCACTTCTTCAAAAATTCCACGCATGCCTGTCTCATTTAATAAATCGCGCAAACCTTGTGTGTTTGGTGAAGAAATATTGATCACCAAGTAGTCGGCATAGGGAGCCAAAGCTTTGTAAAGCTCGGCGTATTCAAATTTAGCACGGTCATTTGGAGTATTTTTATTCTTCCCAATATTAATTCCCAGTGCAAACGTTTTCTTTTTTTGTGCCGCAAATTTTTTTACACGCGCACTTATCAAGTCGAGACCATCGTTATTAAATCCCATGCGATTAAGCAAAGACTCCTGTTGAAGCAACCTAAAAAGTCTCGGCTTCGGATTGCCTTCTTGGGCCAGTTTGGTGACGGTTCCAACTTCGAGAAAGCCGATGGGTTCGGTTTCAAAGTAATTCATCGCTTGAGCATTTTTATCCAGACCTGCAGCAATTCCAAATGGCGATCTTATTTGTTGATCGACAAAGTCGACTTTGAAGTTTTTTAATTTGCGAAAAAATTTCAAATGATTGAGGTAATTAAGTTTTGAAATAACGAAGTGATGCACATCCTCGGCATCTTTTTTAAAGGCCCATTTTTTAAAAAATTGATACATCCAATCACCTACTCATCAAAAAATAATATTTATCATTTTTCCTAAAAATGCCGTAACAGATTTACTGATAAATTTTCAACCTATAAAAGGAGCTTAACATGAAAAAACTTTTCTTGCAGTCCCTGATGATTTTGTCACTCATCGTTATGTCATCATGTGGTAAAAACTCTTCCAACATTAGTATTCCCGGCATCGTCGGTCCCAATGTATCTTTGTTACAAGATACCTTTACTGTAAAAATGGTCTTCGAAAATATTATGCTCGATGGTGGATTAAGATACAACATTCCAAAATACAATTATTCCTACATCGAGATCTCACCCGATACACAAACAAAAGGGACTTTAATGACTATTTCACTTTCTTTGCAAGATTTGTTTGATGGTGGATTAGACAAACTCGATCCACTTAAACTACCAGGGGGAAGAAATCTACCAGGTGTTGCCGGAGGATCACTTCCAGCGGTGGCATTTTCAATTGAAAAATTTCACAATATGACATTTTACGTAGGGAAAAATATTCTAGGTATTTTTGTACCAGCAAAAGTTGGAGCAGATGGATCGATCGCAAGCTTTCGCTATTACGTTAACAGTAAAGCAGCTGGAACAATTAGTTTAGTTGGAAAAGATACTGCTGGATTAAATGATGGTGTGCTTTTAATGCTCGATTTAAATTCTTCGACTCAAGCTCAACTTAAAAATATTTACAATCAATACCACGGTGTCTACTAACACGCTAAATTTTTATTGATAGGAACTTTTAGTTGAAACAGGGTGGGTTCTTTATAACTTTCTAAAGTTAAATCCCCACCCCATCTTTGAGCAATATTTTTTGAAACGGCGAGCCCCATCCCTTGATTTTTATCTTCATTTTTTGTGCTGAAAAAGGGATGAAATATTTTATCTTTTAAATTTTCATCAATTCCTGCACCGAAGTCCCGCACGTGAAAATAAATATGATCATTTTCACTAAATATTTCTAATTCAATTCTTTTAAGCTGACTTTGCAAGCAAGCTTCAATGGCATTATTTAATAAAACAGTAAGTAACTGAACAGTTTCCAGTGGAATTGACTTGTTTAACTTATCACTCACATCGCGATAATTAATTTGATAATCAATTTCTAAATTTTTAAGTTTAGCTTCGTTTAAAAGCAACAATTCTTCGACTAATTCGTGAAGTGAAATGGAGCGAAGAGTTTGCTGATCCGACGAAAAATCTTTTAAGCTTTTAATTACGTTGGCGATGCGAACACTCGAGCGCAACATTTTTTGATTTTTTTCTAACATCTCATCAGAAGTGGTGCTTTGAGTTTTAAGCAAACGACTTAGTTGTTGTCCCTTTCCAAAAATAATTGCCAAGGGATTGTTCACGGCATGGGCAATACTTCCGGCCATTTCGCCCAAGAGGGCCATTTTAAGATAGTATTCACCTTTTTGCTTTTCTAGCAGGAGATCCATTTTAGTGCTATTTAAATCATCAATTGGAAGTCCTATGACGATCAAATTTTCTTCGGGATAATTAATTTTATGGGCGCTTAAAGCAAAGCACCTCTTAAGGTCGCTCGTTAATTGAAACTCGACTTCTTTAACTCCATCGAGTTTAGATAATTCGTGAAAGTGTCCGCTTAAATAATGTTCAATAATATGATTGAGCTCCGAACTTTTATCGGTAATCTTTCCATTTTTTTCAAAGATGGCCATAAAACCAGGGATTGAATTAAAGACGTTTTTTAATTTTTCCTGTTGAAATAAAATTTCATCCTCAAACTTATAACTTTCTAGCAATAACTTATTCATTCTACTTCCCATGGAAATTAGATAAGAAATAAGTAAGAGTGTCGAATAAGCCGTAAAACTCTCCTCCAAACTCTTGGCATAAAAAAATGTGGCAAAACTCAGTGGAAGCAATGAACAGACGACATAAAAGCGTTGCAGCTTTAAGATGGGTAAAGTCGCATAAGTAACTCCATAGCCATACATAATAAGGACGATGGAAAGCCCTAAAGTTTGGGCGGAAATAATGCCGTGGGTTTTGGCCATAGAAAATATGGCCAATCCCCACGCGATTGAATTCGTGGCACTAATCATTGCCAACCATGGAGACACTTTAATTTTCTTCTCGATATTGTTTTTGGAATAAATGAAACATGACATCTGCAAAAATGCATTAAAAATCATGTAATAACTGGTGTATGGCCAAAAAAGACTTTTTCCAATTGAGTCTCTAAAAACAAATATTAAAAAAAGATGAACGAGTATTGCAATAGGATAAGCTGATTCGAGACGGTCAACGAGCTCAACCTTAAGCCTGTTTTTAATCTCTAGATGAAATAGAGGCTTTTTATCATTTTCCATGGCCATAATCTTCCTTAATTAATGCTCCCATTGACTAAAAGATAAGAAAAAAATAACAAAACAAACGAAGGGTTTAATCCTTGGTCCTATCTTTAAGTTGGCCATATTATTTTAACTAATTTCATTTAATTGCAGACTAAATTTTGTCTTAAGAAATTTGTTCACCATTGTCTTCAATGATTTGCTCTAAAAGTGGAACAATACTCACAGAAGCAAATATTAAAACTGCTCCCATAATACCCATCTTAGATAGTCGTTCATCGTAAATGAAGAAACCAAATAGAGCCGCAAACGGTGATTCTAATAGAAAGATAAGTGAAGCAATATGAGGTGGAGTGTTTCTTTGCGCCACCACTTGAATTGTAAAAGCAAACATAGAAGAAATAATTGCCAAAAAAGCCAGACCTAAAAAAGCATCCGATTGATAATCCAACAAGGGAGTGAAATCAACTGTGCCAACTTTTACTATGGCAAATAAAGTTGCAAATACCCCCACTGCAACATTTTGAATAAAGTTAAATTCAATCGCACTTCTCACTGCATTTGCTTTTTCACCTATGTAAATAATGTGTAAAGATGCAAAAATGGAACAAATCACGATCATTAAATCGCCGCGATTAAATTGACTTAAATTAAAATGACATAGCATCATCACACCAATCATCGCCATCAAGATTAGCGGGCCAAAACCCCAATGCAATTTTTTCTTTTGATAAAAAATCATAATGAGCGGGACAAAGAGCGTATAGAGCGTAGTAAAAAATCCACTTTTAGCAATTGTCGTCTCACCTATTCCAATCGTTTGAAAAAGCAACATGCCAAACAATAAAGATCCTGCAATGACACCTTCTTTTAAAGGAGCATGCCGATCGGTAAAAGTTCGGTATTTAAAAATAAGCAGCGGTAGACCTAAAATACCAGCTATTAAAAACCTCAAGGCGACCGACCAATAGGCATCAAATCGTTCGAGTCCCATTTTAGCGGCGACAAAACCAAACCCCCAAATCAGAGTTGAAATTAAAAGCAGGATAATTGAAATATTAATCTTCAAACGTCATTCCAATCTTTGGGATAGTAATACTCCATCATTTTTTCGTGGGGAGAATTTTTTAATGGGGCATACTTGTAAGTGTATTTTGCTCTTTTAGGAAGTGAGATTAAAATGGAGTCAACGCGTCCTTTGGTTTTGAGTCCAAAAATAGTGCCGCGGTCGTGGAGTAAATTAAATTCGACGTATCGACCTCTGCGGTGCAATTGAAATTCTTCATCTTGCTCATTGTAACTTTCCGACATTCTTTTTAATACGATCGGAAAATAAGATTGAATAAAGTGAGAGGAAATATCCACCACCATATGAAAATCTTTTTCCATATCAGACGAATTGAAGTGATCGTAAAAAAACCCCCCCACTCCGCGCATTTCATCCCCTCGATGGGTATTTACAAAATAGCGATCGCATTCATCCTTCCACGCCTTATAAAATCCATAGGGGGTAATCGCATCTTTCCACACTCGATGAAAATATTGAAAATCTTCGACATGGGGATAATAGGGCGTTAAATCAGCTCCACCGCCAAACCAGAATTGATCGCCTTTATGAAGCAATCTAAAGTTAGCATGCACGGTTGGCACTTTGGGATTAATAGGGTGAATGATAAGAGAAATTCCACAGGCCCACATTTCATCGCCAGAGCCTTGTAGAGTCACAGAAAACTGTGGATCTATTTTTCCAAAGACGCAGGAGGTATTCACCCCAGCATTTTCAAAAACTTTTCCCTCTAAAGCGCAAGTCAGTCCTCCCCCACCGTGATTTCCAGTATGATCCTCTCTCGACCATTCATCTTTGGTCAGAGTAAGATGGGGATCAATTCGTTGCATTTCTTGGATTATTTGTTGTTGAAGTTCTTTTACGTGTTGTTCAAATTTTGTTTTTAGTTCTGATAAATTCATTTTGAACCTCTCATTAAAATGACCTTATTGTGTATTATATCAAGGAACATCAAGGCATGTTATCGTCTCTTTTATCATATTTCTTTTATCGTCAATTTGATATTTAATTATGCGCGAGCCGCATTCCATCGAACCAAAAAGACTAAACTTATCTAACCATGTCGTCGGCGGGCAATCGGTGACTACAAAATAACACTCCTTTTGATCGCAACCAAAGCTTTGATTCAGCTTTTTAATTTTTACTAAATTAAGAATTGACTGCGTCACCAATTCTGAAAGCTTCACGCTTTCTTTGGATGGAGGATTTACTTCACAGGCCATTTGCGCTGGAGGAACTTCGATTTTTTGTTGGGATAAAAAATGATTCCAATCTTTATTTTTTAAGAAGTTTTGCTGCATTGTCAGTTCTCGATCATTAAAAAATGCTATTGTTGCGAATCCTGCAAGCGCAATCCCTACAAGGAGGAGTAAACTCAGAAATTTCCATCTCCTATTTTGAAAAGCAAATAATGAATTTGTGGTGAATATTTTTACGAACTTCAATCTACTTATCAATCCTCAAACCTATGCCTAACGCAAACTCGGGATGATCCATTAAAAATACAATCGCCACGGGAAGCGGACTTTTTTCATACTGCACGTTTAATTCACTTTGCCAGAATTGATTCCATTGATCCACTTCACTTCCAAACGACTGATCAATTAAGCTTAAACGATTGAGATCTGATTGGCACCCTTCTCCCTTAGAAACAAGAGGCTGAGTGGGATTAAAATTTAAGCAACCCAAAGGTTTTGTCTCAAAGGATAATGGGCAGCCAAAAGACTCAAAGAGAAACAGTGGACAAGTATAATTTTTGCGCATTAATTTATTTTTAATATAGATGGGGCGGTCTAAATGATATTTGGAAATAGCCTCCAAACAGCGAGATTTAAGTTCACTATTCCATAAGTTTTTTGATTTTAAATTTTGGGCCAAACTTACGAGTTCATACAACTCTAATTGCATCGAGTTTTTACTTTGGGTGCAACAAAGCCCACTGCAATTCAGACAATTGATTGTCTTACTATTAAGCTCTTCCATAAAGTCTAAAATTTGGGCGCGAATTTTTTGCTCAAATAACGAAAACTGCTTTCGATCTAACATAGATACGTCTACCTAACTTAAGGCAGAGAGAATTTTATCAATCTCTCGATCGGTATTAAAAGCGTGGGGAGATAGCCTTATGCCGATTCCTCTTTTTGCATAAACACAAGCAATTCCTTTGAGCGCTTTTTCGGTCTCTGGGCGCGGAACAAAAGTGACGATAGAGCTACCAAAGTATTGGGTATCGTAATTTAAGGCGATTAAACCTTGATGTAATTTATGAGAAAGCTTTAAAACTTCACTCTCAATCGCTTCTACTCCTGTTTGCAAAATTAAATCCACACTCGCACCAAGTGCTGTGATCTCTAAAACTTGCTTGGCTCCCGATTCAAACTTACTGGCATCGAGCTTAGGTATGCACTCGAGGCTCATGGGATCGTCGCAAGTACCATAAGAACCAGAACCGACATTATGAAGTTTTAATTTTCCATGCCACTTGGAATCGAGATGTAAAAAACCAAGCCCCACTGGAGAGACTAGCCATTTATGACTTCCCCCCACTAATGCATCGATGGATAATTTTTTTAAGTCGAGAGGATGAAGCCCCAAACCTTGCATCGCATCGACCAATAGAAAAATATTTTTTTCTCGACAGATTTGCGAGAGTTGCTCGAGTGATAAAATCGTTCCCGATTGAAACTGCACCCAGGAAAGCACGATCATTTTCGTTTGTGGTTTTATCGCGCTTAAGAGTTGATCGAGATCTGGATGAAAGCGCGTCGAAGGAACGAGCGTTAATGAACAACTAAAGCGCTTACTAACTTCCAGCAGAGGATAAACCACCGAAGAGTAGTCGCAATCAAAAGCGAGAATTTCATCTCCCGCATTCCATGGAAATTGAAACACCACTTGGGAAATTGCATTGGAAGCATTTTGAAAAAAAGCGATATTAGAGGCATTGCCACCAAAAAGTTTTGCTAAACTATCGCGAGTTTTAGCGACTTCCTCCATGTAATCCGCATCGGTAAAGAAGCCCTCGCGATAAAAACGCTCGCTCCAGTAATTTATTTTATCTTTGGCCCAAAGAGAGATGGGGGCCAAGCCGGCATTATTAAAATGCAATTTCTCAGCAGATAATTCCCTATCGTGATGATTATTAAAAAATTGTTTTTTGTAAAAATCTATCGCGTTCATGATTCCCTACTCGCTAACTAAATCTTTTTATTTTTCTCAAAAGTTTCTGTTAAAAGAGCAAGTAACTCTTCTGTTTCTTTAAAGTGCAAACTGTAACTTAAAAAGCATAAACGCAAAGAAAAATGTCCTCCAATCGTGCAGGGACTTAAAAAAAGTTTTCCACTGGCATTAATTTCTTCCAAACATTTTCGCGTACTCGCTTCTCCATCCACATGGGAAAAAGCCATAATGCTTAAGTCGGGTTGATGATGCATTTTAAAGAGAGCATTTTTACTTAATTGATCGTAAGTATACTGCGCCAATTTTAGTTTCTCTTCTAAGTTTAAAATAAAAGGCCCGACACCCAAAACTTTAAGTGGAAGCCACACGCGAAGACCTCTAAAATCTCGCGAAAGCTCAATGGACTGATCGGCGTAATCTAAAACATCGCTCGATTCAGGCGGCATATAACTTTGATCGGAAGCCAAGCTTTCTTTAAACCAATTTTTATTTTGAACAATCAAAAGACCCGTGCCGTAAGGCAGTGCCATAGATTTATGTAAATCTAAAGTGAGGGAATGGCAGGCCTCAATTTTTGGAAATAACTCTTTTCCTGTTGCGGTCAAGAGAAAGGGCAATCCGTAAGCCCCATCGGCATGTAACCATAGATCTTCTTTTTTCGCAATGGCAGCTAATTTTTCCAAAGGATCAACGGCACCGGTTTTAGTCGAACCAAGTGTGGCTACGATCATCAAAGGATGAAAACCAAGTTTTCTGTCTTCGCGAATTTTTTCTTCACACTTGCGATCATCCATGCGCATGTGTGCATCGAGATCGATCATTCTTAAAAGTGCAGGATTAAATCCTAAATAAGTCCATGCTTTTAAAATGGAGTGATGTCCATCTCTTGAAACGTAGGCGGTTATTTTTGAATAATCAAAACTTAAATTATGCGAGAGTTTTGTCTTGCGCGCCACTCGCAAAGCTTCAAGCATCGCAAGGCTAGAACCCGTAGTGAAAAATCCTCCTGCCACTTGATCGTTAAAACCGAGTAAATTTAAAAACCATTTTTTTGCCTCTTCTTCTAATGCGACCAGACCGGGTGCCATAAAATAATGGCCGGAAAATGGATTTAATGTCATGGCAATCATTTGTGAGAGTGCAGAAATAAAATTTCCGCGCCCTGCTACATAGGCCATAAAGCGAGGATGGCCTGGTTTTTGCGCTGTCGGTGCCAACTCCTTAAAGAGTAATTGCAATAATCCTTTAAGACTTTGTGGATCATTCGGAAAATTTTTCGTTTGTATCAGCGGCAATTTAAAATCGCTTTTTAAATGATGAGTTTGTGAATCGTAGGCGTGACCGGCAGGAAGTTCCGCTTTAAAATTTTTCTCGTAATCTAGAAGAAAGCTTTGAGTTAAATCAAAAAAGGCACTCATTTCATCGATGGAAAGTTCCAAAGGTTGCTGCACATTTTTCCACCAATCAGGTTTATTTAACTGATCTAAAACATTAAAGCGTTTTTGATGGATGTATTCTTTCTCCTCATAAATTTTTGTACTGCCATTGTCCTTTGAACCGTCGGCTGTATAGGCCATGCGAAAACTTGCGTGCTGATAAAAATGTGGACGGAAATGAAAACGAGAATAGATAGACGCTTCATCGCCACAGGATATAAACGATCCACCTTTTATCATTTGGTGTTTGCCGTCAAAGCATGGAGTGGAAAAATCGTCGTAGAGGGCATGCGGGGCAAATTCATTTAATGGGTTAAATTGATCGAGCATCCAATGCCAAGCATTTCCCCAAAAAGATGCATCGACATTTTTAACCGATGAAAAACTTAATTGGTGATTATTGCGGTAGCGATTGGCACTCATCTTATCTAATTGCAAGGATGTCGTTTGTAAAACTTCGTCGCGATCACTTTTAGTTAAATGCATAAACTCCGCTTCAGTGAGTAAGCGATAATTTATATTTTCAACTCGATCTTTTTTCATCTTCCAATTGATAAAAGCACAGGCTTCGTGAAAATTAACTTCACAGGGCGCATCCCAGGGCATGGGAACAATTTCAAACAATGTTCTAAGCTCGTATTCGTGACTGCCCTCCGGGCCCACCGCGGCCCAAAAACAAGGGCGCTTCGTATTTCTAAATTTTCTAAACTGTAGACCCTCGCTGCTCCAAAATTCATCTTGAACATAGGCATGTGTGCTGACAAACTCATAAAATTCCGCATTGGTGATTTGATATTCTGAATAAAAAAATTCGTTGATCGATAGCTCTCGAAAACCGTATTCATTATCCCATCCATAACTAGGATATTGTCGATCTTTGCCCAGTCGAATCACACCCCCCGGATTTTTGAGAAATTTGTTTTTAACATTTCTAGCACCCGGCTTAAGGGATGGATCTTTAAAGAGGTCGGGATGAATTGGGGCAAAATACTTGGGACGACTCACTAGTTCTACAGGTAACTCGCGAATCAGCACACTGGATGTTTCCAAGTGAATTTTTTCGTGCTCCATTCCCATCCAAACTGACCACCAAGGCGAATCGGCGAGAAAAGTTTTTTTAATATTGGCTGCATCCAAATCGGGATGATGGGTTAAAACATCTAAAACTAAATGGTAAATTTTTTTGCGATACTCCCACACTTCAAAAACAGAAGGCCAGGCCATTTCGTTTTTACTCATATCGTCCCAAGACATTTCATCCACGCCCGTCTCTAAAATTTTTTCTAAATAGAGATCGATGGGCTCATTAAAAAATCCGGCCAAGCGCATTTTGTTATAATATAAAACGGCGGGGTGACCGTAATAAAAAATCATCGGGTGGCGCAAACCATGATAAGGCGGACGAACATAAGTATCGGGAGTTTTCAGCGACTGAAACAACAACTCGGTCAGCGTCCAAATATTATTAAATGAATCGATAATATCTTGTCGGGTACACTGGTTTAGATTTAAAAGTGGAAGCGACACGAGCACTTCTCTTTCGCTATCGAATCCAGGGCACTTCGTCGGATGCACGCCAGTGAAAAATTCCAATTGCTTTTCAATAAATAAGCGTTCGACAACATGTTCAATATGTTCTGGACGTTGAGCCTTAGTTAAATTGGGATTGCGCGTGATGGTCACAGACATGTTATTTCCTTTTATTTTAACTTTTAAATTTCTTCCATTTAAAGGTGGCGCGATGCCGCTTCACATTTTCAATTTTTTCTCATTTTCTCATTGTGAACAAAATGAAATATTATTTTTGTATTTTTCAAAATATTGATAAATTCTTTTTCGCCCACTATAGTCGCGAGAGCGAAGAGGTCCCCATAATAAAATCCCCACAGCAAATAATTTATTAGTAAAATCTGGCCTGAGTTTTTTTAACATCTCACCATTCTTTTTATATAAAGGTGCTCCATTGACTTGCCAATTTAGTAAGTGAACTCCGCAACGAAGATTAAATTCGGGATCAATCAAATGTTTTTTTTCAATTTTATGGTCGAGTAATTTCGAGCAATGTGTACGAGCAGTTGCCAATTGCATTTGCAAAAGACCATAAGCGCGACTTGATTTATTACCCGAAGAAGCATGGGCCACAAAGCGACTTTCCGCGCGCACGAGACTCGCTAAAAAGAGTTGCCAAAACTTTAGACGTTCTTCTTTCGGAGACAAAGTCATATCACCTAAACAATTAAGCTGCTTTAAATCTTCCGTATTAACATCGCGGTTCAATAAATCAATTGAAGGATTTTCCAACTCACTTTTAATTGCTACTAACCATTCATTTTTCATTTCAGGCAAGATCATCGGAGCAACTGGATCCGTCGAGTCACTCTCTGCATGAAGATAAAATGTCAAAAATCCATTTAATGCAAATATTTTAAGGAATTTACCAATCATGCAGAAATTTTACACTTATTTTATTCTAAATCAAATTGAGAATCACTTAACTTCGTCGTGTCGTAGCCAAGCGAAGCAGCGTAATTGATATATTCTTTTTTAAGCTCAGGATCAATATTTTTACTTCTAGCGAGGAGCCAAAGAGACTTGCGATCCCCACTTCCCACTAGAGAAAGAGTATAATCATCATCAATTTTCAAAATGCGATAGTCACCTTTTAAACCAAACAATTTAAACCAAAATGGATCAAACTGAACTTTTAAATGTGCTTGCGTCGTCTGATTGTAGACGTAAGCTTTTCCTTTAATATCAGTCCACTTTTTTCCACCATTCAAACAAGTATTTAAAACCGAAATGGTCTGAGAATCGATGATCTGGTATTCGGCCATTTGAGAGGTACACTTGCGTGTAAAAAATTGTGGTAAACTTGTGATTGCATACCATGTCCCGATATACTTATTTAAATCTACGTAAGAGACAGTAGGTACTTCTGAAGTAAGCTCTTTGCTCTCTTCAGACTGTATTGTAGAGCAAGAAAAAAACACCGACATTATCAATAACCATTTCATCTAAAACTCCTCGTTGGGTTATTGTAATATACTAAGGAACCAATGTGAGAAAAGTCGAACAAAAGAAGTTAGACAAAGGCTCGCTTTTTAATTTGCCATTAAACGGCATCTTCCCTAGGATATTTGCCTATGGAAAATTCGCGGTTTACATTTATCGATCTCTTTTCTGGCATTGGTGGATTTCATTTGGGTTTAGAGTTTTTTGGTGGCCGATGTCTGCTCGCCTCAGAAATTGATCTCGAAACGCGAAAGACCTATTTTAATAATCACCTGCTCATGCCGCTTGGTGATGTTAGAGACATTCCCGAAGACAGTGTTCCAGATCACGATATTTTGTGCGCTGGTTTTCCTTGTCAGGCATTCAGCGTCTCGGGCAAGCAAAAAGGATTTGAAGATAAACGCGGCACTTTGTATTTTGAAGTTGAGCGAATCGCCAAACACAAAAAACCCAAAGTTCTCTTTCTAGAAAATGTTAAAAATTTTTTAAATCACAATGAAGGGCAAACTTTCCAAACTGTCTTAGATAGTTTGCACGCGCTTAACTACGATGTTTATTACGATGTTTTAAACTCCTACGATTTTGGACTACCTCAGGTCCGAAAGCGCGCTTATATTGTCGCTTTTCGCAAAGATCTGGGAGTCAAAGATTTTAAATTTCCCAAGAAGTCGGAACTTTTTGTAGCGAAAAAAATTTCGACCATCAACGAAGTCTTACAACGCTTAAAGCCCGAAGAAGAAAAACAACTACTCATCAAACGCACTGACATTTTTATTACCAAAAAAGATCGCCAAGTAAAAAGAATCAACAAGCCCTATCAAGTGGGAAAAATTAATAAAGGCGGTCAAGGCGAGCGCATTTACTCTCGTTTTGCACCCGGAATTACTCTTTCGGCCATGGGCGGAGGAGCCGGGGCCAAAACGGGAGCTTATCTCATTCGCGGGAAAATCAGAAGACTCCATCCCAAAGAGTGTCTGCGCATGCAAGGATTTCCACCGCGCTTTAAGTTAAGCCCCAAAACAAGTATTAGTTATCGCCAACTCGGAAATGCCGTTTCCGTTCCCGTCGTCAAAGCCATCTCGCTCGAAATTTTAAAGTGTCTACAAATTCAGTATCAAGATTCTATCGATCGACAAATTTTTCCCGAAGACCCAGAAATTCAAATGGATCACGAACAAGATTTTGAGCCAAGTTCAACTAAAGAAAAAGAATCGCACGTGATTTATAAGCAAGAGGATCAACTCTCTAAAATTATCGATGAAAAACTAGACTCTCTCTTTCCATCACCTCTCGACCACTCGTTTGGAGGGTCAATCAACGCAGCTATAAATGAATCATGGACGCAAGTTAAAACCATCGTCGAAAATGATATTGATGATTCATTTCATTTTAGTATTGATGAGAGTTATTTAAAGATAGCGCGCAAGGATTTTGATCCGGCTATCGATGGGTGGCAAGAGCTCCCTCTTTACTGAGTGGATTTTGATTTTCGTGTGCGTTCTCGAGATTTCGCACTCAAGTCACATAGTAAACTATGCTCCTTTCGTTCTCAAACTCTGCGGCCTTCCCGAAAACCAAACTTCACTTCAGTAAAATTCTGAGTGGATTTTGATTTTCGTGTGCGTTCTTAAGATTTCGCACTCGAGTCACATAGTAAACTATGCTCCACGAGGTAATGATTATTTAGTCGACAGATTCAACCGAGTGAAGACTTTCATTGAGCGCGTTTAAACTTTTAGTCGTGCGATCGTGAAAACTAAAATTATTATGTAAGTAGACACCTAAGGATGAGACCCCTAAGCCAGCTGCTTCCAGAAAAAGAAACTGCTTTTTTGAAAGGGCTTTTCCCAAGATTTTATTGTCGTGTTTTATGGCCGCAAAAACAATGATGGCGGCCATAATAACAATTTCTTTATCCTTGGCAATGTGATCAACCGCACTCACGTTTTTTAAACTTTTTTCTAAGCTTCTATACTGTGGAGTTTGCACAAGATATTTAAGCCATTTTGAAAGCTTGGGGCGGTTTAGTTTTTCTCGAGGAATCGAGTTTATGGTCTGATCTATTTTCTCAATAATTTCCAAAGAATCATAGGCAGATCGAGAATCGGCAATAACTCCATCCCCAATAACTAAATTAGTGAGGGTTTCGTTGTCGACATTTTCTAAATATTTATTGTCGCGACATTCTATCGTCATCAGGCACTTTAAGATTTGAAATTGGCCATCATCTTTTTTAAGCAAATTGCTCACATTTAAAGACATCGCACTTAGATTACCCATGAGTAAAAGAGTCATCAACAAACAAACGGCAAAGCTATTTTTAAAGATGGATAAACGTAGGAAAAATTTCATCATAATCAAACCTTAAATAAATGCTCAAGCTTTGACGATTGTACTCAATCGCTGAATTTGGCTCAAGCTTAATTAAAAAAAAGTGTTATACTAAGTAAAAAATGACCGATTTTCAATCCCCCATCTTGAAAGACTTCACATTTATGCCCCATAGAGAGATAAAATCAACGGTTATTAATCACGATATTTGAATACTTGCTGAAAGCAACTCAACAAATGGTAATTTTTACCTTAGAATAAATCCAACTTTTCTAAGAGGAAACATGGACTATCAAAGCATACTCAGTGATTGTTATGAACGATTTAAAAATATTGAAGCGGGAGAGCTGGCAAGCTATATTCCCGAGCTGGCCAAGGCCAACCGCGAACACTTTGCGCTAGCTCTTATCGATCAACGAGGAAATATGTACTCCATCGGCGATACCGATGTGCGCTTTTCCATTCAGTCCGTTTCAAAACCATTTACCTACGCTTATGCACTAAAAGAATTTGGGGAAGCGAAAGTACTGGGAAAAGTGGGGGTCGAACCGACGGGAGAAGCATTTAATTCGATCATCGAATTGGAGAAAAAAACCCATCGGCCTTTTAACCCCATGATCAACTCCGGAGCCATTGCCATATCCGATTTAATTTTCGAACATCACTCCGATGGTGCCTTTCAAACTCTTCTCTCGTTTTTTAGCGAGATGGCACAGAGTTCTCTTAAAATAAATGAAGCGATTTATCATTCGGAAAAAGAAACGGCCCATCGAAACCGCGCGATCGCCCATTTGATGCTCCATTTTAACTCGGTCTCACCATCGATAGAAAAAAGTTTAGATTTATATTTTAGACAATGCTCGATTGAACTCAATGTGACCGAACTTTGTCGCATGGCCGCTTGTTTTTCAAGTGCCCATCCCCATTCCCCACAATCGTCATTTTTTAGCGATGAAATAAAGCAAAAGGTTTTAAGTATTATGTTTACATGTGGCATGTACGACACCTCCGGAAACTGGGCCTACCAATCGGGACTTCCCGCTAAATCGGGTGTCAGTGGCGCAATGATGGCCATCTCTCCAGGAAAAATGGTGATCGCGGCCTTCTCTCCACTCATCGATCAACACGGCCACAGCGTCCGCGCTGAAGCGGCGATAAAGTACTTATCGCAAAAATGTCATTTGAGTATTTTTAATCCCTAGGTTTTATTTTTAAATTGTATGGAGCTTTGAGCTCGAGGAAATATTGGCATGAACGCGACAACCACTTCACAACCACTCTGGGTTCCACTTGAAAAAATTCAACACATCCTCGGCATTGAAACCTTTGCCTTGTTGTGGACCATTTTCCCTCTTTGTTTTTTATTTTATTATCTATTTCTTAAAAAAATTTCTCCCAAAAGACATCACAATCTACAAATTCGATTCCGCCAATTTCCATACTATTTAGGTGTTGCGACCTTTCTCACCATTTTTCATTATGGACTGATCGAATATTTTCCCAACAATTCTTTGATTTTAAAATCTGCAAGTTATTTGGCCTTAGCAGCACTTTTAATTGGTGCTGTGGCCATTATTAAACTTTCTCAAATTATAATTTATCTGTACCTCTTTTTTTCCAACATGAGTCACGGGGTTCCAAAACTCATCGCCAATATGTTTACTTTTATCTTTTCGCTTTTTATTTTAAACATGATCGCCTCCCATGTTTTTCAAATACATTTAGTAGCATTGCTCGCCACATCAGCTGTCTTCTCTTTAGTGCTCGGTCTCGCCTTACAAGACACTTTGGGAAATCTATTTTCAGGAGTTGCTTTGCAGATAGAAAGTCCCTTTAAAATTGGAGATTGGATCGAAGTTAATTCCGGACACGATCGCATGTTGGGGCAAGTGCAAGAAGTCACTTGGCGCGCGACTTTTCTTTTAAGTTTTTCCGACGAACTGATTATGATTCCAAATCGCATGATCGCTCAAAGTCAAATTATTATTATCTCCCAAGGAAGTAAAAACATTCGACTCAATCAAGTTTTTCGCTTTCCCCACGATACCGATATTGAAAAAGCCAAGTCAGCAATTCTCGAAGGTATTTCAGAAGTAGAAGGGATCATGACTGATCCGCCGGTAAGAATTCTCATCACAGAAACAAGTGAATCTTTCCTTGCCATTAAAGCTATTTATTCTCTAGTCGATTTTTCAACTCGCTACCGTACAGGAGATAAAATCATCAGTCGCGTCTATGCTTCCATCAAGAGAAATCAATTGAAGCTACAAGTTCCATCGATTGAAATTCATAAAAAATCATAACTCATGAATGATTATCAGCTCCAAATTATTTTAGTTTTCTTTATAACTTCTTTAGTTGTCATTCATTATTTTTTTGCAAATAAAATCATTCAATCATCATCAATAGATAAAATTAAATTCTTTTTCCCAAAGTGGAATTTTTTTAATGAATCTTGCCGACAACTTCATATTTTTTTAAGAGATGATCAAGGTCATTATCGATACCTTTTTCCACCACCGAGACCGATGCTTCACCATTTATGGCATTTCCCAGAGGGAAATTTATATCTTTTTTATCACTCAAAAATGCAAGCGCTCAGCACATTTATAGAATTAAATGAAGCGGTTTTATGGCATCAATTACAGAATGAAAATGTTTTGCATGAAACTTTAGATTTTATTTATTACCGCCATCGAACAAAGCAAGAGCTTTTCGAGGGGGCAAAAGAAATTGTATATGCTATTCAGAATCAGAAAAATGATTGGATGTTAGAAATTTGTTTTGAATTCCCTATCGAGCTTTTAGATTTCAACCGAGCAGAAATTTCAACCAGAGCTGCCCAATGAATCATAAGGCCATCCTTATTTCCCACCTTTTATTTTTTTCTTATATTTATGTGATTGCATTTGAATATTTAAAATTGCGGTCTTTTATTTTTTTAAAATTTAGGAAAAAGTCTCTACATTTCTATCTTTTTCAATATTGCCTTCTAACTTTTCTTACTTTCCCAGTGCTTTATTTCTTTGAACTTAAAACCTTATCTATCGCCGGTCTTTGGTTTGCATTTTTAATTCACCTCACTCTTTTAAAAGGGGAATTTAATGGTGGCAGTGATTACATGGCCATCTTAGTCGCCAGTGCTTTATTACTCCTACAAATACTTCCAGAAAAAATGGCCAAGCTTCCTTTAACCTATTTATGCTTTCAACTGATTGCTGCTTATTTTTTAGCAGGGCTTGTTAAAATAAAATCTACTGAATGGAGACAGGGAAAAACTCTTTTAATGCTCATAGATAGTGTTCATTTTAATCCTCATCCAGCCTTTATTCGCTTCATTTCAATTCCCGGACTTTCACTGACTTTGGGTTTTATGGCCATTGGATTTGACCTTATGTTCCCTCTTAGTTTAAACACAGCTTTCACTATCCCCATACTTTTTATCGGTGTTTTCTTTCATTTTTTTAACTTTCTCTTTTTTGGATTGAATCGTTTCTTTTTTATCTTCTTGTCTGCCTATCCTTTACTTTATTTTTATCTTATGATTCTCTCAACCCCACCGAACTAATAAAACTTATCATTACTAATGGTAAAATGAGTCAAAATGAAAAAAATTTTAATTCTAATTTTTCTAAGTGTCGCAATAACTCCATACAAAACAAGCGCTGAAGAATTTAGCGAGCTTAAAGAAGTTAAAAATTACATTTTTAATGAAAGAAAATTAAAAGAAGTTGATTCGAGTTATATACTGCTTAGAACATTTGTCGATTATTTTTACTTACTCTTATTAGAGCAAAAATCCATTCAAATGACCTTCGAACAAGAATTTAGTTTTATCGGACATGCCATGGGAGACGCTCATCCAGAAAACTTCGGAATACAACTTCTTAAAGATAATAAAAACACCTTCACTTTAAATGATTATGACGACTCGGGGTCAGCTCCTTTATTTTACGACCTGCTTCGACTTTTAACTGGTGCCGACTTATTAATGAAAAATAATTCCCAAATGACTCAGGCTGATCGTCAAGAGACATTGAAGGATATGCTAAGTGTATATGCATTAAATAGTCAGCAACATCTCGCAATGCCTCTAGCAATTAAAAAAGCTGCTGATAAATCACAAAAAAATGGGACCATGCCATTAGAAAAACTCGTTTCTCAAGATAAAAAGAAATTTAAAGACGGCTTAGCATATGTCCCCATCCATGCGATTAATGATAAAGAAGAATATCAAAGTGTCTTTCGCTCACTCAAAAAAGTTTTACCGAAAATCCTAGAGACCGATATATTAGATATGGCCAGTTACACCAAAAAATCTGGAGGTTCCGCCTTTTTAAGAAGAATCGAGATTTTAATTCAACTAGATGAAAATATATTGCATCTAGAATTAAAGCCCATAGCGGCTCCTACTTCCTATCATTTCTTTAAAACTCAAAACTTTAATTTAGAAAAAAATTATTATCAAAGTATTGATCTTTTTATGGGAGAAGATCGTTTACCCTTGTATAAATTTATCACTCACGAAGGAAACACCTATCAACTCAGGCCTATTATCGAAGGAAATACTGATGTAAAAATGGACAAATTAAACCCAAAAGAATTAAGTGAAGTTTTGGTTTTTGAAGCATGGACGCTTAGTAAGTTTCACCGAAAACAAGGATTTTATTTCGAAAAAATACGAACTGATTCAAAAAAAGGGTTGGAACAAATTATCTCAATTATAGAATTATTGTCCAACCACTTTGAATATAAATTTCAAACCTTAAAAAATTAATTTAACTTTTTAACTAAGGTCGATAAATTTTCTGATAAATTGTACAAATCTCTGGAAGCAACCAAGGTTTGCTCAGCCGCAATCTTCGAATCAACAGCACTTTTTGAAACAAAAGAGATTGATTGAGAAACATTCTCAACGGCCTGATTTGACTCACTCACAATTCGCGATAGTTCGCCCATCGTTGCACTCTGCTGTTCAACGGCTGCAGAAATTGAAGATGATGAATGGCTTAAAGCATCGATCGATTTTGCAATATCATCAATGATACTGATTGCCCCTCTCGTGTCATTTTGAATATTATTAATTTTAGAAGATATCTCTTCTGCCGCTTTAGCTGACTGCTTGGCAAGCTCCTTTACTTCATTGGCCACCACGGCAAATCCGCGACCAGCTTCACCCGCGCGAGCTGCCTCTATTGTAGCATTTAATGCTAGTAAGTTCGTTTGCTGCGCAATGGATGAAATGATTTTCACAAAAGATCCAATTTCATCACTTGAATGTCCCAAGCGCTCCATATTTTCGTTTGAATGATTAGCTTTTGTTTGAGACTCATTAGCTTTATTCGCTGAAAGATTAGCCGACTGAGTGATTTCTTTTATCGACTGTGTGAGCTCAATCGTTGAACCTGAAACAGACTTCATTCCCACCGATAATTCTTCGGAAGCAGCAGCTGCGCTGGCCGCTTGAGCACTTGTTTTTTCCGCTGTGCTAGTTAGCTCACCTGCAGTGCGGGTAAGTTCCTCTGAAGCAAGGGCGAGTTTCGTCGATGTTTCACTCAGTGTATTTAATAAATGAAACCATTCTTTTTTTTGCTTTGTAATATCAGTTGCATATTTCACTACTTTTACGACTTTACCTTCGAGATCTAGTATAGGATTATAGGTCGCTTGAATCCAAACCTCCTCACCATCTCTCCTCACTCTTTTAAATTGCCCCGCTTGAAATTGCCCTCTTTTTAACTCTGCCCAAAAATTTTTGTAATGAATCGACTCGACATAGGCTTTCTCACAAAAAATTTGATGATGAGCATTTTTAATCTCACTCAAATTTTGATAACCTAGGGCATCGATAAAATTTTTGTTTGCATCTTGTACAATCCCATCCATATTAAATTCAATATAGGCTTGCGAGCGGCTCATTGCTTCACTTAAGGCAATTGAATTATGCTTCTCAACTGTCACATCCAGAGCAAATTTTACAATTTTCTCCACTTTCCCCTGTTGATTAAAAATGGGATTGTAGGTCGCTTGAATCCAAACTTTTTTTCCTTGTTTCGTCCGGCGAGAAAATTCTCCAGCTTGAAAATTGCCCGCGTGAAGTTCATTCCAAAATCTTTTATAATCAAGGCTTGATACATAAATATCATCGCAAAATATCCTGTGATGCTGCCCTATAATTTCTGATAAATTTTTATAGCCCAATGTTTGAAGAAAAGCTTCGTTGGCATCCTCTACCATTCCTTCGCTATTAAATTGAATAAATGCCATAGATTTTTTCATGGACTCTAAAACTAAAGAATCAAAACTCATTGGACCTCCTGCCTTAAAACACGTCTAACCAACGTCTAATGTAAAATGTTAAGCTGATTCTATTTAATTTCAATATTTTTTTAATTTTATTTAGAATAAATTAACAATTCATACAGGTATGGCGCTTCTTTAGCAAACATCGCCGACAGCAATGGTCACGTATTAAGCAAGTGATACTTTAAGCATTATAAAATATTTTTTCTTATTATATCCAAATCATTGCGTATTTTAGAGAAACGAATCAAATCTTCTTGAGCAAAGCTTTGATTGTAATCAAAATTCATAATTAATTCTTTAAGTTGAAAAATAAGCTCATTTTCATTAAAAACAGTGAGTCTATTGCTATCGTCATAAAAAATTTCAAAGACACTTTTATTTTCAATAAAATTTTGGATTTTAAAATAATCATTTAAATCATGTTTTGCATTTGCTATTGCACTTGAGATTGTAACTTCTAAATCTTTAAAGCAGCTCAACTGTAGCTCTTTAAGCTCTTTGATTATGAACTGAAGCTCACTTAAGTACATCTCAAACAATGAAGTTAACTTTAATAGATGATCCAAACATTTATCTGCGCCTAATTCATAGACAAGAACTTTATATTCATTTTCTAAATTACTTATATTAGCTTCAGATTTAAATGCATAACTAAAAAAAACAGAATTATTTATCTTAGTTATGCAGCTTCGTTTTCTAGGGAGAACCAATCCAAAATCTGTCGATGTATAATTATTATGAATAACTATACTTTCTAAATCACTCACTAGACTAATTCTAGACTCAGGAACAAAAATATTCTTAATGTGTACAAAAATATAACTACTCACTACGATAGTTTTTTCACTAAATCAGACAAATTTTTAGATAACTTAGCCAAGTCTCTCGATGCTAGAAGTGTTTGCTCTGCAGCAGTTTTAGAATCAGCTGCTCCCTCCGAAACATCTTTGACAGTTTGAGACACACTTTCAACTGCTCGATTAGACTCACTTACAATTCTAGACAGCTCTCCCATCGTCGCACTCTGTTCTTCTACTGCCGCTGATATTGATTGCGATGAAGAACTGAGAGCATTAATCGACTTAGCAATTTCTCCAATTGTGTCAATAGCTCCACGAGTATCGTTTTGAATATTATTAATTTTTGAAGAAATTTCCTCCGCGGCTTTAGCCGATTGTTTGGCAAGCTCCTTAACTTCATTTGCAACGACCGCAAAACCGCGTCCAGCTTCTCCTGCTCTGGCTGCTTCTATCGTTGCATTCAGAGCAAGTAAATTTGTCTGCTGTGCAATTGATGAAATTATTTTTACAAAAGAACCTATTTCATCGCTTGATTTACCAAGTCTTTCCATGGTTCTACTTGATTGAGTCGCTCGCTCTTGCGATTCACTTGCCATTTTTGCTGAATTGTTCGTTGATTGAGTAATTTCTTTAATTGATTGTGTCAGTTCAATTGCTGATCCAGAAACAGACTTCATTCCAATAGACAACTCCTCTGCCCCCGTTGCGGCAGAGCTCGCTTGCTGGCTAGTCTTATCGGAGTTACTAGTCAATTGAGTAGCAGTAGCAGTAAGCTCTTCAGAAGCCGCAGCAAGTTTTGCAGACGTTTCCTCAAGAGTCTTAACTAGATGAAGCCAATCTTTCTTTTCGTTTGTTATATCCGATGCATACTTTACAACTTTTACAACATGACCAGTTATATTCTTAACAGGATTATAAGATGCTTGAATCCAAAGATCAGATCCATCTTTTCTTTTTCTTAGAAATTGACCAATTTGAAATTTTCCATCTCCTAAGTTTTTCCAAAAATCTAGATACTCTTGTGATCTAGCGTAAGATGGCTCACAAAAAATCTGATGATGCTTTCCCATTATTTCATCGATCGAAGAATAACCAAGAGCTGACGTAAAATTACGATTAGCACTTACTATTTTTCCATCTGGAGTAAATTCAATATATGCTTGAGAAGCATCCATTGCATTAAACAGTGCCATTGAATTAAATTTCTGCTCAGTAATATCAACGGCAAACTTAACAACACCTACAACTTGATTAGACTCATCTAGGACTGGGTTGTAACTCGCCTGTAACCAAACTACTTCTCCATTTTTTTTAATTCTTTGAAACTCCCCAGCTTTAAAATCACCATTCTTAAAATCATTCCAAAACTTTTTATATTCAAAACTTTCAGAATAACTTTTTTCACAAAAGATTTTATGATGCTTACCTTTTATTTCACTAAGATCAAAATATTGTAGCGCTTTTAAAAAATTATCGTTTGCATCTAGTACAAACCCATTGAGATCAAACTCAATGTACGCCATAGATTTTTTCATCGCTTCTAAAATAAATTGATATTTTTTCACATTCACTCCATTGAATATTTTTATATTTCTTTTAAATATACACCCCCCCCCCCGTAAATTTCAACTACTTACAACTTAATCTAATCTAAATTTTCTAATAGAATTCACCGAGCAATGTGTTTCTATCAAGTATGCTTTTTAATTTTTTTTTATATTTTTTTGATATTCAGATTTTATTAATCGATTAATTGATTAATCATTTCTTTAAACACTCCTTCCCTCTTTGCTTCACTTTGATCAAAGCAATCCAAAAGAGGAGAAATTGAAGAAATTAGACCAAGCTTAAGACTCAAACTTATGCCGTGATTAGCTAAGACTTCTCCTTTTTCGTCCATCATAGCTCCACTAGACATCCCCGCGAGCAATGTACATTTAGAAGAAAAACATTTTGGGATTTATAAGTTTTTTCAACTCGAAAACTTGAATGTTGAAAGTGATCCTATTTGTATTAAAAAAAGGCAATGACTTCATGAGCAGTGAACGAAAGCTTTACTGGTCTATAGTAGAAATTTTGTTATCTATTTTATGGGGATAGTTCTCTAATTGCTCGTAGGTATAATTTGCTTCTAACATTGATAAATCTAAAATATCGTAACTTGCAAAAATAATTTTATTAAAATGGATTTTACACAATTCGTGAAAGTTAGTTCCCCTAAAACGATTCAGTTTTTAATTGAATCGTTTTAGGGAAAAATTTTTGGGAATATCAATGATATGATTAAAAAAATACAAGAGGATTATATAAAAATAAAGTTTTAAAAATTTTCAAATTAAATTCTATGTCTCGCCAATGCTTTAGATAGCTCCATACAAGAAGGACTTATTTTCATAGGTGAAGAATTAGAAAAATAATTAAACACGCGCAATTGGCTTTCAACATCTAGAGTTATCATTAATCTTCCCCATGAATCGACTCTCATGGATGAAAGTCTTTCATGATTGTTTTTAAAATCTAGCAGATCCCCTATATTTAAAGGTTGTTTAGATTCAAAAGCTGATAATTTACTCGATTCAAATTTTTCTTTTTTAAGACTCAGTACTTCCATTAATAAAGGATTAAATCCAACCAACTTACCCTCAAGTTTCGGCTGACTATCTCTGGCCTGTATCTCATCAACAGTCTTTAAAATACTTTCGTTTCCAATAAATAATGCATACGGGTCGAGACTTTCTAACCTATGAAGATTCGCTCCCGTATATTGATCTTCTTTTGTTATTAATGGGACAAAAGTGTCGCGACCGATTTTTAGGTAAACCGTACTTCCCTTTTCAAGCTCGATGGTTACTTGATTTTTAAAACGAAGTGTCACAATCGATTTATTGACAACTGAATTTCTTGCAGATCCAAGAGTTAAATGACTGGTGCTCATTGCATGTAATAATTTTCCTTCTCGGCTCACAAACTGAGTGCCATCGATTGAGACTCCTTCAATTGAAACTCTAGTTTCATTTGATTTAGTTAAAGTAAATCCATTATATTGAAAAAAAGAAAATGGGTGAGAACCAGATTCAACAAAGACTTGATCTTCTGGAAACAAACTTCCATTGCTTAAACGAACATATCTTTTAAGATCGCTAACAACTGGCTCTCCATCGAGATGTACAGTTTTCTTAATTTTCCCATCTAAGATAAAATATGTAGGCCCATTAGCATTTGAGCGCATTGAATTAGCAGATGGAATAAAAGCAATAAAAAACAAAAAAATTGCGACTAAGTTTTTCATATAGATTCCTTGAAAGTTGAATTTCGATAAACTTGTAGTTTCAACTAAGGAAGATGTCGATCCAAATACAAAAAAATTTTCTTCAATATGTATTTTTTTCAAATAATCTTAAGACAATTTGTCTCAATCATGCCGCAAAGATTCGATGGGATTTAGCTCCGAGGCTTTTTGGGCCGGATAAATTCCAAAGGCTACACCGGTGATCACAGAAAATAAAAATGCGAGTAGAACGGGACCTAAGGTGATGGCCGTCGCCCAACTGGTGAAGATGGAAATGGCAAATGTAATAAGGATGCCAAAGACAATTCCGAAAATTCCGCCCATGGTGCTTACGGTGATGGATTCAATTAAAAACTGCATGGAGATATCTCTTCTTCTGGCACCGATGGCTTTTTTCAAACCGATTTCCTTAGTTCTTTCGGTGACTGATACGAGCATAATATTCATAATTCCAATTCCTCCTACCAGAAGGGAGATGGCCGCGATACTGGATAAAAGATAGGACATGGTTTTAGAACTTTGACTCATGGCCTGTTGAACATCGGCCATATTTTTAATTTCGTAAGCATTATCTTGTAAGAAATGTGGGATGCGATGGCGAGTGTTCATAATGCTTTTAATATCTTTTTCCGCTCGTGGAATCCACTTCGCATCGGTGATCTCAATATCGATGGAGTCCACATAAGTTTTACCAAAGAGTCGATACATAGCAGTGGTGATGGGAATCATAATAATGTCGTCGCGATCGCGAAAACCATTGGCCCCTTTTTGCGGTAAAACGCCGATAATTTGAAAATTAATTTTATTAATTTTAATTAACTCTCCAATGGGATTTTTATTGCCAAAGAGTTCGCGTACCACAGTGATGCCCACCACCGCGACGCGGGCCCTTTTCGTGATTTCAATATCGTCAAAGTAGCGACCGGCGATGGGATCGCTAGTGTGAATGGGTGCATAGCTTGGAGTGGTTCCAAGAATGAGCGTGCTCCAGTTTTTATTTTGATATGTCACTTGAGCGCGGTCTGAAAGCGATGGAGAAGCATCTTTGATATAGGGAAATTGTTCTTTTAAGACTTGAGCATCATCCAAACTTAATCGCGAGGTTTGATCCACCTTATCTTGCGTGACTCCGCCGATTTTAAGGGCCCCTGATTCTAAAACTAAAAGATTAGATCCCAAGGCTGCAATTTGCGACTCAATTGATTTTTGTGCCCCTTTCCCTATGGCCAAAACGGCCACTACCGAAGCTACTCCGATCATAATTCCCAGCATGGATAGACCACTGCGAATTTTACTATTCCAAAGAGTTTGTATACCGGTTTTGAAATAGGCCATTATTTCTTGAGGAAGTGTATGCTCTTTATAAATCTTCACAAAAGGATTGGTTTTAATTTTTTCCGGCAGAGGAATTTGTCGTTCGTCACTTTGAATGACTCCATCGCGCATGCGAATAAGTCTTCTGGCTTTGGCCCCTACTTCTTCCTCGTGGGTCACCATGATGATGGTGATTCCCATTTCATTGAGCTCGTGCAAAATTTTTAAAATATCTTGCTCCGATTGAGAATCCAAATTTCCAGTTGGTTCATCGGCAAAAATTATTTTAGGATGATTAACAAGCGAGCGAGCGATGGCCACTCTTTGTTGTTGTCCTCCAGAAAGTTCATTGGTGCGATGATCGATTCTTTTTCCTAGTCCCACGCGCTCTAATAAATTTTTTACCCAAGCATCTTCGACTTGCAGCTTGGAATAAAACAAAGGCATTTTAACATTTTGAATGGTGCTTAATTTGGTCAAGAGATTAAATTGCTGAAAAATAAAACCAATATTTTTAAAACGCATGACCGCGAGCTCATCTTCATTCATTTCACTGACACTTACGCCATCAATGGCATAGTAACCCGAGGAGGGAGAATCGAGTAATCCTAAAATATTCATCAGCGACGACTTACCAGAGCCACTCGGTCCCATGATCGCCACAAAATCTCCCTTTTCAATTTTTAAAGAGACATCGTTGATGGCATATACTTCATTATCGCCCATGCGATAAATTTTTTTAAGATTTCTCACTTCCAACATCTGATCACCCTACTGGGAATTGAATTATTCTTTTGATTGAGACAAAGGATTTTCTGTTTTATCTAACTCAGCTTCATCAAGCTTAAAGACCGGAACAAGAGCAATATCATTTTCTTTAACCCCGTCTAAAATCTCGACTTTTTTTCCATCGCTGTCGCCGACTTTAATTTCGCGATCAACTTGGTTGCCCTCAATTAATAGACTAACTAAATATTTACCCGCATGAACCTTCATTGCATTTGAAGGGAGGAAAAGAACATTTTTTTTCGATAAAATATGAAAATTTACATTGGTGGTCATTCCACTTCTCATGTTTTCGGGAATTGTCTCAGGTATAACATCAACAACGTAAGTCGTAACATTATTTAAAGTTGTTGCGTCGTAAGCAATTTTATCGACTTTGCCCGCAAAGGGTGAATCGGGGTAGGCATCTAATGTAATCATCGCTTTTTGACCAATTTTAATGCGAGCAATATCAGTTTCATCGACCTGGGCTTTAATTGTTAAACGATTTGACATGGTCATAATAGAATCGTGATAACTAAAAGTCTGTCCAACTTCAACACCTTTTCTAATTATCGTCCCATCGATGGGCGCCATGATCGGCGTCGGAGGATAGTATTCTTCCCACTCTTTCAAAGCTTTATCACCTTTCGCACGAGCAGCATCAATGAGAGCGGCGCGATCGATCGAGCTCATCCAAGCTATGATTTGATTTTTCTTAACTACACTTCCTTCTTCAATTAAAATTGTTTCTGCACGGCCTGAAATTGGGGGCTTAATCTCTAATTTATTTTGAGGTTGAACAATTCCAGTCGATAAAATATTTAAATCGATGTCACCGCTTTTAATAATATACTCGGCAAACTGTTGCTCCATTTTCTGTTTATTTTCACTTCTAAAAATAAAAAAAACTGCAGCAAACCCCAGCGCAATAAAAAAAGCAATCGCCCATTTAGCCCATTTACTTTTCACCCAACAACCTCACTCCATTTTTTCACTTGTGCCTCTGAGTTTTTCTAAATCTAAATATGCAACCATCAATAAATAGCGCGCTTCTAACAAATTTTTGCGTGCATCAATATATGAATTTTCACTCGAATCCCAATCACTAAAATCATTCAAACCATTATTATATCTTTCTTTTTCAATAGTGGCAGTCACCTTGTAAGCATCTACAAAAGATTTTTGGACTTTTTCGTATTGAATTTGATTGAGATACTTAAAATATGCGTCTTCTAAATCAATTACTAGTTTTTTAAAAAGTGCATCGCGATTAAAAATTTTTGAGCGTCTCACATCATTAAGACTTTTTTCACCATAGTAATCTCTCCCCCCATTAAAAAGTGGAAATGTTACCTTTAATTGGATTGCCAAGTCGTGTGCACCGCCCATAAACCTAGGACCAGTGATTCCTTCTGTCGCTTTAAAAGTAACCGTTGGGAGAAAGCTTGCTTTAGCATTTTTATATTCAAGATTAGATTTTTGAACTTCTAAATCGTTTATTTGAGATTGCAAAGATTGACGAGTGACTAAATCAAAATCCCATTTTTCACTATATGCTTTTTCACTATTTAATTTTGAATTATGGGGATAAATATCTTCGATTAAAACTTTGGTATCTAACGATTCATCACCAATAAAATTTTTTAGTCTTCGCCATTCAAGCCTCAGGGCATTTTCAGCATTTAATAAATCAAGTTTGCTACTTTCTTGATAAGCTTTGGCAACCAATAACGAGCCCTTGTGTTCATGGCCACCACTATAGCGCCAGTCAACAATCTGCACATTATCTTCTCGTGATTTAATTACATCATTTAATAACTTAATAAGATTTTGATAGTAATACACTGTCGCCACAATTTTTTTAAGCTCTATGCTTTTATCCAACAGTGCTTTTTCATAACTTAGTTTTTGATTGCGTAGGTTGATCTTTGCTATGTTTAATTTATTTTTATGGTCAAATCCATTAAATAGATCCTGAGTCAATACCAAGCCGGTAAAAAACTCTTTTGAATTTGAGGCTTCATTGTTGTGTGCAAATGTTTCATCATAAATAGATTTCAATTCTAAGGTCGGGAAGAATTGCCCCACAGCTATTTTATATTCGAGCTCTACAGAATCTAATTTTTCTTTTTCAGCTTTTAATTCAAGATTGTTTTTCAAAAAGCTATCGTATAATTTTTTAAAACTAAGGGTCACTTCATTTGCATTTACAGGATTTGCTACCACTGTACCTAAGATAACAAGGCAGACAAAAGTGAGCAATTTAAAATTTATAAAATTCATTTAACCAATGCTTTTAGGGTTTATAAATCTATTGTAATAGATTTTTAAAAAAGTGGAGGAAAAAATATACCTAAATCGACTCACTTTCAAGTGTATCTAGTTAAACAAACCTTAGGTATTTTTATTTTTTAATCCTCTAAATGAAGAACTTACTCGCCTTGGTGTTCAGATTTGAATGGTGTTTCCTCAAGATCGACTCGGTGGCGACACTTTGGACACTCCAACTGCTCACCATTTTTCTTTGTGAATTTTTCAGACATAATGGGATAGGCGCATTTTGGACAATTAAACTTATATGGTTTTGACCAAAGCGCGTTGGAGCAATTGGGATAGTGAGAGCAGCCATAAAAGATTTTGCCGTAGCGACTTTTCTTCTCTGAGAATTTTCCAACATTGCACTCAGGACAAGTGACATCAATGGTAAATGGTGCAGTTGTTGCACAAGTTGGGTATTCTTCACAAGCTAAAAATTTCCCATACTTTCCAATCTTAATCACCATGCGCTTTTGACAAGTAGGGCATGGATCTTTGGCATATTCTTTTTCGACAATTGTTAGTTTACCATCGAGTGATTTTTTAAAATCTTCAGTTGAATTACAATCGGGATAATTAGAACAAGCCAAAAATTGGCCATTTTTTCCCCATTTGATTTGATATTCGCCATCTTTACACTTGCGACACTTAAGTCCAGTCGGAATCGCCTGCTTCTTGAGGTCTTTCATTTCTTCTTTAGCTTTATCTAATGTAAGCTCAAATCCTTTCCAAAATTCTCTGAGTACTTTTTTCCAAGAGACATCTCCCTCTTCAATTTTATCCAGGAGTTCTTCAACTTTTGCAGTGAATTCTATATCCATCACATCGGGAAAACTTTCTACTAACATTTTGCAAACGACAGATCCTAGCTCCGAGGGAATAAAACGATTTTCAACTTTAGAAACATATCCGCGATCTTGAATGTTGGAAATAATTGCAGCATAAGTTGATGGTCTTCCAATCCCATCTTCCTCCAGAGCTTTCACAAGACTTGCTTCATTAAAACGCGGTGGTGGACTTGTCCAATGCTCTTCACTTTCAATCGGTTTTTTAAGAGCGAGCTCTTCCCCTTCGATTAGATCGGGCAAAACGTTTGATTTCACTTCGATGTCTTCGTCGGCATCTTCTTCTTTGTTAGCTGATTTTGACTGTCTTAATTTTTCCGACTCAGCTTCTAAGTAGACAGTGCGAAAGCCAGGAAATTTAATGATCGAACCATTGGCCTTAAATATATGTCCCGCAATATTAAAACTTGCAACAGTTTGATCAACAACTGCTTGAGACATCTGACTGGAAATAAATTTATTCCAAATAAGCTCGTATAGTTTTTGTTGATCCGGTTCGAGATCGCCCCTTACTTCGTCAGGTGTAAACTCAAGTGAAGTTGGTCTAATCGCTTCGTGGGCATCTTGAACTTTACTCGTACCCTTCTTCTTATAAATGATTTCTTCTGTGGATAAATAATTTGACCCATATTTTTTTTTGATAAATTCGCGCAAATTCTTCATCGCTTCAGGCTCTGTCCGCACTGAGTCTGTACGCATGTAAGTAATTAAACCTTGCATTCCATGATCGCGAAGATTGACCCCTTCATATAGTGTTTGGGCAACCATCATGGTTCTTTTCGCGGTAAAACCCAATTTATGGGCAGCTTCTTGTTGTAATTTAGATGTCGTAAAAGGTGCTGTAGGATTTTGTTTGCGTTCCTTTTTAACAATAGAAACAACTTTTAATTTTTTATTTTTTACATCGGTCAAAATTTTTTGAGTTAATTTCTCAGCTTGAGGTCCTTCTAATTCCGTTTTTTTTCCAACCTCTTCACCGTAATATCGAGCCTCAAAAGGTATATTGGCTTTTTCAGCAACTCCAGAAATTGAAAACCATTTTTCAGGTATAAATTTTTTTATCTCTTCTTCTCGATCGACAATCACTCTCAGGGCGACCGATTGAACACGGCCTGCCGATATCCCTCTTTGTACTTTTTCCCAGAGGATGGGAGAAATTTTATAACCTACGAGTCGATCCAAGACCCTTCTTGTTTTCTGTGAGTCATACATGGATTGATTCAGAACAGTTGGGTGATCAATGGCATTTTTAACCGCAGTCTTAGTTACAGCATTAAAGACCACGCGATGAATATTTTTCTTTTTGCCAATTTCCTCAGCCAAGTGGAACGCTATCGCTTCACCCTCGCGATCCATATCGGGAGCAAGATAGATAACGTCAGCTTTTTTGGCGAGTTCTACAATTCTTTCAATTTTTTCTTTTTTGCCTGTGATTGGAACTAAGTCTAAATTAAAGTCATCTTTAATATCGACCCCGAGTTTCGATTTGGGTAGATCTTTAATGTGGCCATTAGATGCAATGACTTCATATCCCTTGCCTAGATATTTTTTTATAGTCTTTGCTTTAGAAGGCGATTCAACGATTACCAAATCATAAATGGATTTACTCGTCGATTTTCTAGTTTCTTCTATTTCTACCTTCATTTTAATTTTTGCGCTCGTTTCTGTTTTTGATTTTTTAATAGCAACAGGTTTTTTATTCCCTGCTTTTGTTGCACTGGCCTTTGCACCCATAGACGAACCTTATATGTAAGTAAAATTATTTAATCTCTTTTTTGGAACCAGTATTCAACATCTCATCGACTTCTTCAAGATCAAATTCAGTTAAGCCGTAGGGATTCTCTTTATTATTGATATCTTCATCCAGATACTTTTTGCCAATTTCATGCTCAATTTCATTGAGCGATTCAAAAGCATTTAGATCTTGATTTTGATTTTTCTTATCCTGTAAATTTAAATTTTCTTGCTCGAGTAATTTATCCTCATCTCGATGACCTTCGTCTAATAGTTTCTCAGAGTCTAAAATCTCTGATTCAAGCTTATCGAGCTCTTTAACATCTCGATTGGAATCTCTTATAATTGATTTTTCTTTTTCTTGACGATCGAGCTCTTCAATCTCATCTTCCGACAACTGGATTCGATCTGCTTTATTTAAAATATCTGCTCCAACTTCATCTAAATGTAATTCTACATCAATCTCATCCAAAGCATTGTGTTCAACTTTTTTTAAATCTTTGAGTTTGGATTTATTTTTAAGCTTACTATCCCTAAGTGCGTTTTCTTCCGACTTCATAAAAGCAAGGTTTCCAACTTGGAGATCTTGAGCCGAGTGACTCACAAGTGCCGTGGCAAAATTGTCCGTAACATTAATAACCGTAAGCTCCCCAGTTTTATAAGCAGGGCTACTTGAAATTTTTTTATTAGTTCCTTTATCAACAAAAGATTGTACCTCAAAAACATTTCCGAGCTCTACTCCATCGGCGCGACCACGATCTAAATACACAACATCACCAAAACTTATTCCTGCAGCAGTATCTCGATATGTGGCAATTATCGCAGCCTCCACACTTCGCTTACCAAAGTTTTTTGTAATTTTATTTATTCTTGGAGTATAGACAGTGATGCGATCTTTTCTTTGAACGATTCCCGATTGATCAACGACAGAAGCAACCCAAAGGTCATCTTTTTTCTCGAGAATTTTTATTTGCGCTGTTGTTGAATAGATAAACCCCTGTCGATCTGAGATTTTGTGTTTCGCTTCTCCACCAAAAGTATAAACACTAAACAAATCTCCCGGTCTAACTTTAATTCCTTTATCAAAACGAACAAAGATCGTGTCAAACTTATGGATAAAAACAGATTCATTTTTGGCCGCTACAACTTCGCCTAAATCTGAAATAATATTTGTTGTTACAAAAGTGTTTAAGAAGAAACCTTCTTTGTAGTTAAAGGAAATTTTTGAATTTTTATCAAACCCTGAATCGTCATACTCCTCCGTCGGTTCAACAATTTCAACTTCAGAGAGTGGTGGACTGTATTTCTCCCATTCATTTGTTCGCTGCTGATTCTCAAGTTTCTCAAGATCTTCATATGTTTCTTCAGAGGCAAATTGAAAGTAAACACCTTGATCGATAAGTTTTTTGCGCTCTAAAATCCAAGGTGGTGTACTTTTATCATTACTATTTGAATACGAACTTCCTTTTTTCGCACTGCTTACACTTGTATCCGTGAACTCGCCAACTTCGATCGTCGGCAAGCTATCAAAGTCTCCGGTCGTAAATGTTAAGACTGTCCCTGGTTCAACCTCGTGAGGATTTGTTATTTGGGGATTGAGCGACCAAATTTTTGAATAATAAAACCCTGACCCAAAAAGATTTTTTGAAATTTTCCAAAGATAATCACCTTTTTGTACCTCATATTTTTCTGATCGAGCTTTGATGGCCAAGTCATCCCAGTCTTTTTTAGAAATTTTTCCTTTAATTAATTTTGACTCTTTCAATAAATTTTTCTCTTCTGCTCCAGTATCAAAAAAATCTACTTTTTGGGGAGTAATCACCACTTTCTCTGTCGCAGGTTGAGCATCCGCTCCCACTGCTTCACTTAAGACAGTATCGTTTTTAATTTCCTCTAAATCATCCATTCCTTGATCGATCACAACTTCTTTTTGATCAGATTTCGACATGGAATCAAAGAGATTCACTTCTTCTAAATCTAGATTTTCATTTTGAGCATCAATACGATGATGGACACTCAAGGAAAGTGTCGCAATGAGCGAGGCAATTTTAATTTTAGACTTCTCATTTTTTTTCATACTTAATCTCATTAAGCTGCTTCAAAAAAATCATGTAATAAAGAATAATACTTTGCTTGTTTTTCAGCTAATTTCAATTTTTCGCTACAAGAGACTAGCCGTCCAAGCGCTTTAAGAACAAAACCCGAATGACCATGTTTTTTAATCACCTCTTCGTACACCTGCATGGCGAGATCATATTCATTGTTATTAAATAACAATTCACCCAACATCATTTTTGCTCGTACGGCAATTTGCTTATCCTTTGAAGTCTCTAGTTCTTTAATGATTGTAAGGGCATTTTCAAACTTATTCGCTTGAGTAAATTCAAAAGCCTCCTGCATCCGTTTAATTTGCTCGTCAATATCATCTGTTAAATTTACTTCTTTAATATCTAAAATACTCGGCATGATTGGAGAGGTTTGCATCCCACTTTTAGCTTCGGTAACTTGATTTAATTCTGGCTTAGAACCTTCGCTTAAAGCTTGATCAATATTGCTCAACAACTCGCTTGGATCAATCGTGGTTGCTTCAGCAGTTTCAGGCTTTAAAGGAGCAGGAAAAGTGCCCTCTGTTTCTTTATTAACTTGTGGAATTTTGGCCACAACTTCATTTTTGCTCGCTTCTACTTTGTCGTGACTTGCTTTCATTTGCGCGAGCAATTCATTGTATTTTCGATTGAGCTCATCAAATTGAGCTTTCGCCACATAGTTTTCCTGAGGAACACCATCGGCTGAAGTTTTATTTTCACTGCGAGACAACATGGAAGAACAAGAGGTTAGTAAAAGAATTTGTGATATTAAGAATAAGATTTGAAAATTCCTTTTCACTTTTCGTCCTCCATGACTTATATAGAAAAAAGCTATAATACCTATTCTAAAATGAATTCTATTTTAGTCAATGTTATACTGATTTCACTATGCTTGATAAAAATACTAAAACACCAATCTTCTAAATAATGAGAAAAAAATGAATCAACTACCCCCTCAACAATCACTCACAAATAATTTAAAAATTTTTAATATGATCGTAAGACTCAACAAAGAAGACTCTGCATTTTTTTACTTTCAACTTGAGGCCAACGATGGCCTATGCTTTTACTCAACTATCAACCATACCCCACACGATCTTCATCGAGATATAATGCTAAGAGGAGATATGCGGTTGAAAAAGGAGCTTATGCAAATGATAAATCGACTTATGCTTAAATTTCCTATTGATATAATTACTGATGAAGAAATTTAATAGTTCACCAATTATTTACTTTAGGATTAATCCCTAACGACCAATGTAACTGCACAGGTAAATGATCTGAAAAACCTAAATCATTTAAATTTCTTGCCCGAGGGTTCCACCTTTTTGGAACTACTTTTTTTTCAGTGTAGGAAAAGTAACCTCTTCCTTTTTTGTGACTTATTTTTTTCAGCATTTCAGGTTTTCGTACAATATTAAATTGAGCATTAAAATTACTTAACATTCGATCAAAAAAAAGCCACTGATGATCAAAGGTAGAATAGTAACTCTTCAAACCATCTACTGATTTCGAATGATCATAAATTCCAAAGGGTGTTAATGGTTTTATTAGATTTTCAAACTCCTTCTCTAGAGCATTAAAATCACCACTAATGACCCAATACTTTTTACGATTAAGGGCCTTATTTGTAATAAATGCATTAGTAGATGTGTGCGTCTTTATATAGGCACTTAAACTCTTAATTATTTTAAGTCGGTCTCTTTTTGGAGACCTCTGAGATGGCAAGTGAAGATTGACAAAATAATACTCACTTTCGACGAAAGGCTGATCTAAAAATACCAATTTAATTATAAAAATTGGTCGCGTTGAATAAGTAAGAATTCCACTGAGTTCAATTTTTTCAATCTTTTTAATTCGAGAATCGCGATTGAAAAAAAACACTTGCCGACTTCCTCTTGCATCTGAGTTATCTGCTAAAATAAATGCATCAAACTCCATAGCATCCATGATCAATCTTGCCATTTTTTTATTTTCAACTTCTTGCATGAATAAAAATGAAATTTTATTCGCGGGGTTGAGATCATTTTTAAGTTTCTCCAGTTGACTCACTCTGCGAACAACACTTTGTTTATTAAAATTATGGCATTCATGTGCATGAATTTTTTGATTAAAGTTTCTAGTAAATTTCTTCACTGTGATCAAGTGTTGATTTTTCTTATACTCTTCACAATTTAAAAAATTATAATCATCGTAGTCCTTACCATGTGGATCTTTATCATGTTGATCATCAAATAAATTTTCACCATTATACGAGCTCAGTAAAATGTCTCTCTTATCTCCTGCTCGTAGTATTTCAGATGAAAATAATAGAAAAAAAAGCAAACAATAATTTTGCAGAAACTTTAAATTGCGCTCCATAGATTATCCACTTTAAAAAAATAATAATTAGATTTTTAAAAGTAGTTCTTGAAGAATTGACTGAGGATGTATTTGCACCAAGCATGCTTTGAAAATTTCATTGCTGCAACGACCACGACCATCTTTCGTACAAGGACGGCAAGCTAAATCAACTTCCATAGTCTTAATTGACGATGATTTTGTAAAACCAAATGCAGTCGGGCCTTGTATGGCGATTCCCGGAACCCCCAATCGATCAGCAACATGTAATAGGCCAGTATCACCAGATATAAATGATTTTGCCTCTTTTAATAAATACGAACTCTGTGTGAGAGATAACTTCCCAGCAGCATTTACCACTCTGGCATTAATTTCATTTTTAAGTTCTATGGATTCGAGAGATAGTTCATTTAATAGCAGGCCGATATATAAATCTTCCGGTCCGCCTAAAAAAATATATTTCATCTCTTGTAATTTGGGATGACATAAAGCTTGTTTTAAAAACTCTTTCCAATGTTCATTAGGCCAGCGTTTCATTTCCCAAGCAGCTGATGGAATCAATGCGATATACTTCTGTTGAATCAGTTGATGCTCGTTTATAAAATTTAGAACAAATTTGACATCTTGACTTTTAAAATCCCAATAACTCATTGAAGCCAGATCTGATGGAACATTAAAGTTTAATTTTTTTTGAAGCGGAAAATAGAATGAATCAACACCCACATAAGGCTTTGGGAACTGATTAATCCTTAATTTAAAAAGTAAAAATCTTTTCCAGCGCTCTTTTGAACGAACAACTACCTTCACTGGGCGAAAGCTCAATGCAAATAACAATTTTATGAGGAGCGTTCGTAAATTATTATGTGCATCGTAAACTAAGTCATAATTGCGAGCTATTAACTTGAAAGTTAGCTTAATTAAACTAAATAGACCATTTTTCTTATCAAAGGATATGACTTCACCTAAGCCTTGATTAAGTGCGACCAGATGAGCAAACTCTTTCTTGGTTAGCCAATCGACTTGTGCATAGCCTGAATGTTTCAGTATTTCTATAACTGAGCTTGCCTGTACGATATCGCCAAAGCTTGAAAACCGGATAACAAGAGCTTTTTTCATGGGTTCCTTTATTTCTGACCTCATTGAATGTCTTTGAAATGTAGCATTATGGTTTCATTTTTAAAATAATTCATGTCACAATATTTCTAAGTATTGTTTAATTTTTATTTTTTGAAAATTAAATTGTGAGTAATTAACTCATACATCAAAAGCGACACTCTATTAAACATAGGATTTGTTATGACTTTCACACTCAAAAACTTAACTTCACTCATTCAAGTTGCACTTACGCATAATGCTTCAGATGTTCACCTAAGAACTGATGAAACTCCTTCGCTACGAATAAAAGGGGAATTAGTTCCCGTACAAACCAAAAATTTTTCTGCTGAAGATATTTATGAAATCATTAGCATCCTCCTTCATGGGAAAAATATTGACCATGAACTTGCAAAAAATTTAGAAATAGATGGCGCATTCCAACTCGAGCAGATTTGTCGTTTGAGATTTAATATTTTTCGATATTTTCATCAATACGGCATAGTTCTTAGAATTATTCAAAGCAATATCCCGACATTGCAAAGTTTGAATATGCCACCTATTTTAGCAAAAATTTCTCAACAGCGAAAAGGGCTCATACTCATCACAGGCCCCACTGGTTCTGGAAAAAGCACCACGATGTCGGCAATGCTTGAACACATTAACACAGAATCGGCTTCTCACATTATCACCATTGAGGATCCCATTGAGTATCTACACCCTCAAAAAAAATCACGAATATCTCAAAGAGAAGTAGGGAAAGATACCTTGAGCTTTGCCGACGGCCTTAGGGCTGCATTACGCCAAGACCCCGATGTTATTTCGATAGGTGAATTGCGCGATGCTGAGACGGTGCAAATTGCACTGAAAGCTGCCGAAACGGGACATTTAGTCATTTCGACTATGCATACTTCTAATACCATCACGACAATCAATCGAATTATTTCATTTTTTCCCACCGTGGAGCAAATCGAAGTTAGAAATCGCTTGGCAGAAAGCTTGTATGCAGTTGTCGGTCAAATGATGCTCAAGGGGAAAAATGGCTCAATGCTAGTGGCTCAAGAAATTATGCTTACGAATCCTGGGATTAAAGACTGTATTTTAGGTAAGGATGATATTAATAGAATTCACCAAATTATCAATCAAGGACTAGGCAAGTCCATTAACGGCTGCCAAACTTTCGATCATCACGTCATGCAATTATTTAATAAAGGTCTCATTTCCAAAGAAGTCGCTCAAAGTGCAGTTAGCTCTGAACGCGACTTCTTGCAGAAATTGATTATTGAGTAACTTCTAAGCAACAGATTTAATTTTCTCTGATTTTAAATGACTTTTAAGCTTAAACTTCTTTACTAGGCTATTAAGTTCTCCAGAAGCATGATGTAGTCGAGATGAAATATTTTTATTTTCATCTGCTATTCTATTAGTTTTTTCTGTTGATTTTTCAATATCATCTGCTGCTTTAGTTGTAACAGTAACCTCTTGAACAGATTGCTCCGTGAGCATTAAAAATTGTTGATTAGTTGCATTTTGTTCCTCCGTCGCTGTAGCCACAACCTTAGAAGAATCATTAATTTTCTCCATCAACTCCATAACTTTTAAGATTGAGTTCATAATTTCTGAAGAATTATCTTTAATCGTAGAAACTTTGGTTGTTATTTCATCTGATGCAGATCCTGAATGTCTTGCTAATTCCTTAACTTCGTTTGCCACTACTGCGAATCCTTTTCCAGCTTCACCAGCACGAGCAGCTTCAATGGTGGCATTTAAAGCCAACAGATTTGTTTGGCGTGCAATCGAGTTGATTACTTGAACAAAACGAGAAATCTCAATAGAGTTTTCTTCTAGCTTAATACCAATTTCTTTAACATCTGATACAAATTGCAAAGCTTCAGTTGTAAATTGATTAGACTCAACTGCTTGCTTAGAAATTTCCCCAACTGCTTGTTTCATTTCCAAACTAGAATGATTTAAATTTTTAATATTTGACAAAACAACTTCGGAGCGATTCTTCATATTCTGAGCTTGTTTTGAAGAATGACTTGACATTGAATTAAGTTCCAAGCTCTTATCAGAAAGGGTATTCGCCTCAAACTCGAGACTTTTCGCCAGTGTATCAACTTGGTTTAAATCCAATGACAATTGATTGAAGAAACTTTTTAATCCTTTAGCAAGTTGCCCAACGGCGTCGGATCCTTCAATTTCAATATCAAAGGTAAGATCTCCAGCCTCTGCTTTTTTAACAACTTCTAAAATCTTATCCACTTTTTGCTGTAGATCTAATGCAGCTAAACGCTCTTTTTCTTTTCTTTCATTATCTATTCTAAACAATTCTTTTTCCTGAGCTGCTTTTTCTAAGTCATATGCTTTTTGCTTTTCAATTTCTTCCATCTTCTTTTTCTGTAAAAGAATTTCAGTTTCTCTATCAGATTTTATTTTTTCTTGAAGCGCAACTGCTTTTTCTTTTTCGGCTATCGAAAGGGCTTCCTGTATTTTCAACTGCTCTTGTACTTCTATTTCTCTTTTTTCAGCAGCTATTTCTTGATCTATCATATATGTCTTAAACTTATTAGCAATCAACATACAAGGAATTGTTTGAACAATAACGGCTAGTGCATGAACTGCAAGAATAGTAAAACTTGCCTGATAATTAAATAAACTATCCTTAAAAAAAACGTAGAAACCAACATGATGAATTGCAGCTGTTAAAGCAGCAGCTAGAATCGTCATTGGATTCGCAAACATAATAAGTAAAGCTATTGAAATAAATACGTGAAAATGTGCTTCTATCATGCCTTTTGATAAGTGTATCAATAAACCACTGTAGAAAAGCATTGAAACGCCATAGAGAATCGAAGTCATTTTAGCATTTTCAAATTTATAAGTAGCATAAATCGGCAATGAAGAAATAATCATACTTGAAAAGAGAGCAAACATTGCTCCAGTCTTAAAAAAATAACCTAACGCTATCGCTAATGGAATTTGGGCCAGAAGAAAATAGGCAAATATTTTATTTGTCCAACTGAGGTGCTTTAATTCACTTTGATAAACTCGTTCCATAATAACTCCTAATATTTAATTCCATGTGGATCAAAATTTCTTTGAAGATTTTTACTTGTTATGCATCCAAAAATCGGATAAACATTTACTTTTGATTGAGAAGCGAGCTCATTTTTAATCTTTGATAAATCAGTTTCTATTTGATCTACTGAAGAAATGCTCCTTGATTGTGTGTAGCCACCACTATAAATGATCTGATGAAACTCGTTAAAAATTGTTAGCTGAGGTACAGCTTTTATTAAATATTTTTTACCAAACTCTTCGGCGTCACCTGTCACAACAAAATACCCCAATTTTTTCAACGTATTTTTCCAATGATGATTTTCTCCAATAATTGCGACTGTTTCAACAGGATGAGATTTTGAACCAACAGACCTACTCTTTAAATAATTAAAGACATTTTTAGAACAGTCACAATCGACTCCAAGAATATGAACATACCTCCAACCATTCTTGAAAGTAGATTTTCCAGTTGCTTCTTTTAAAATCAAGTTTTTAAGGGCCATGTGAGAAGAAGAATTAAATCCAAAAGAATGGAATTTCATTGCGTACATACTAAAGTATGAAATAAGCACAAACCAAATAAGAATAAAACCTTTAAAAACCACAATTAACCCAATATCTATTTTAACTTCTGAGTAAAATATGACCAATGTTGATTACAAGGATATCGGTTTTAAATTTGTAATTATGAGTATATTTAATGTATTAAATAATATTTTAATAAAAACTAAAGGTTTTCTTGAATAACAATGGTTCTAAGTATCTTGTCATGCATACATTGTCGCTTGGTATGTTTAAAAGCAAGCAAAACGCCCAAAACCGAAGCAATTGAAACGGGCTTTAAAAACAGCTCCCTCAGCAAAACTTTCGATAGATTTAATTTAAATTCATCTTCTCCACGCACCATTAATCCCATTATTTTTTTTCCGACGGATACATGTTTAAAACTCATTAGATAAATATGAAAGACAAAATATATGACGAAAATGACATCCATTCTCAACTTAAAATTGATAGAAAGTTTTAATAATAATGCTAAAAATGAATAATCAATTAAGGTTGCAAAAAATCTTTTTTCCAAGGAGGCATAGTAAATAATGTCTTTGTCTTTTAGTTCGTTTTGTAATTCTTGTTGATAATGATTTCTATTTTTTGGAAGTTGATTTTTTTCTAGTAATAATTTTTTATTTTTTGAAAAAATTCGAGGATTTTCCTTAACAATATTAGAAGAATTCTCATCCACATTTTGCTGAAGACTAGATAATCTATTTGCGTCTAATCTAAAATCCCAATCATCCTCTAAGTGTTGCCTTGATTCGCTAGGCCCTGAGTCACCATGAAGAAGAGAGGGATCTATAATTTTTTTATTATGATCCATTATTTCTTGCTTAAAGCTATCGATTTCACAATATCGTTCATAATCAGCAAGCTTTCCCCCAAGACAGCGTCCTGCCTCAAGCCTTTAATCCAATCATCTTTTTTGAGATCAAAATCCTTTCTCATTTTCTTTGCCTCTGATGGTTTAAAGTTTTCATGGGCCCGTAAAGATTCTTCAAAATTGGTCACTAATAAATTTTTATCTTCCTCATCCAATTTTAATTCATCATTCATTTTCTTGGCCGTTGCCTCTTCAGCTAATTGATTTTTAAGATTGAGAGAGACGAGGGTATCTTTTTTTCTTTTGTTGAGATAATCCAGATTTTTGTTAATTTTATTAAGTCTTTGATTGGATTTGACCCTTTGAGAACTCAATGCTTTTAAATTAGGTATATTTAAAGAATACTTATTCCATTTATTAAAAGTTCTTGGAGCTATCTGATCCCATGCAAGCGCATGCTCTAAATCCTTCTCACGACTGTCAGCGTAGCTAGTAATATCTGGCAAGATTAGATCTGGAACAACACCTTTAAATTGAGTTGATGCTCCCGTCACTCGATAAAATTTTTGAATAGTCACTTTAAGAGCTCCCATCGTTGGGCCAAACATGGATAAGAGCGGACCTTGATTTAAATTAATCACGGCCTGCACTGTTCCCTTGCCATGAGAGAAATCTCCCCCTACCACTAAACCGCGATTATAGTCTTGAATGGCACCTGCTAAAATTTCTGAAGCAGAAGCTGAAAATCTATTGATAAGAACAATCAAAGGGCCATCATAGAAAGGGGTTGACTCTTCACTTTCAAGAACTTCAACTTGACCCATATGATTTTTAACTTGTACGATTGGCCCTTTACCAATAAATAATCCAGACATTAACTTAGCATCTTCCAATGCTCCTCCGGAATTATTTCTTAAATCTAAAATAACTCCATCTACTTTCGCCTTTTTCAATCTCTCTAATTCTTTTTTAACATCATCAGTACAATTGACTTTAGCATTTTCAAAATCGCGATAAAATTTTGGTAAATGAATGTAACCAATTTTTAACTCATTTGGTTTTAATTGTAAGACTGAAGACTTGGCAAAGGAAGCTTCCACTTGCACAGTATCGCGGATAATAGAAATTGTTTTACGAGTGCCATCTGCCTTCTTCACAGTTAAGCGTACTTCCGTTCCTTTTTTCCCTCTGATAAAACGAACCGCATCGTCAACTTTCATGTCCATTAAATCAATGGACTCTCCCTTTCCTTGCGCCACGGAAAGAATTACATCATCAACTTCTAACTGTTTTCCTCGCCAAGCAGCTCCACCTGGAACGATCTGCACTACTTTGATAAAAGATCCATCTTCTTGTAAAACTGCCCCTATCCCCTCCAATTGTCCCGTTATATCGATATCAAAATCTTCTTTCTTTTTAACAGGCATGTAAGTAGTGTGCGGATCGTAAACAGAAGTAACGGAATTAAAGAAATGCTCCATTTGATCTTCGCGATCTTCCTTCGCGATTCTTTCAAATATTTTTTCAAAGCGTTTAGATGTAGTATCATGAGCTTTGGCAATTAGTTCTGAATCTGTAAGTTTTTTCTCTTTTTTATTTTTCTTTGGTTCTACTTTTACTCGCGAAGGCATTATTTTCTTTTTAGGATTATCAGATTGTTCATCGAGTAATGATAAATATTTATAGAGAGTCGCTTGTTTGAAGATGAGTCTCCAGTTTTCTTTCCATTGCAGATCATCCTTTGGCCAGTCTTTTTTATCTGGATCAATTTCTAAATTTTCATTGCCATTAAAATCAAACTGCTTTTTAAAAATTTCTTTACGTAATGTCTCAACTTCCGCGACGCGCTTCTTTAGGATAACCATCGTCTTGTCGACTAGTTGAAAATCTCCAGAAACCATTTGATCATCCAGTTGATTTTTAAAAACTTCGAGATCCTTTACGTCTTGTTTTGTTAGCAATTGTTTTGAATTATCGACACGCTTTAAATATTGTACAAAAGCTTTAGCGGAAACTTCATCATTTAGCTTCATTGAACGGTAATGAAAAGTTTCAAGTGAATTTTTTAAGATGTTTCCCACGAGTCTTTCTTTTTTCAAATCTTTGGAACTCTCATTTGAAAAAAGTGCTTGAGTTGGAATAAGTTGTACACAAAGTAAAGTGGCAACAAAGAGATTCTTCATTCATTCTCCAGATCATTAGATATCTATTATCTATTTTAATTTCTTTATTTTATACCGCATCATAGCTTCATACAAGTATTCATAACTTAGACCATAAATTTCCGATTCATCATTTTTGATTGCACTGAAATATACCTACATCGATTGACTTTAAAAGCTGAATCTAGGCATACAAGTCATTGGTAATTTTTAATTTTCAATACTTGAGAATTAAACTAAATGGCATATAATTTCGTCTTTTATTATTTTGTCCCAGAGTCCGAGTAAAACTCTGCACTATCGATCGCTTTTTGAATCAACGTTTGCAATTGATCTCGATCTGCTTCACTCCAAGCTTGTGTGTAGTTTTTAAAATAAGACTTGGATGGATTGGTGACTGGAAACTCGGGAGCAAAGAGTGCACAAGCGTCGTCGTGAGGAATCATCGACAAATCGTGACTTCCAATTTTAACCGCCCAATCTAAAATATCTCTTTTATTCATCCCGACGAGTGGTCGCAAAATCAAAGTTTCGACGCTTCGATCGAGCAAAGCTAAATTCGCGATGGTTTGTGAAGAAACCTGCGACAAGCTATCTCCGGTAATAAGCGCAGTAGCAGCCAACTTTGGCATCAATGCTTCGGCGAGCACCAACATATATTTTCTAAAAAGGAGTGTTCGATACTCCAGTCTTATATGGCCTGCCAAAAATTCTTGAATCCCACCAAAAGGAACGATGACAAGTCTCGCCCCCATTTGAAACTGATTTAAATAGTGCGAGAGATTTTTTATTTTGTCGACCACTTCCATTCCCACAAAAGGGTAAGCGTGAAAAAAAACAAAATCCAAATTCATTCCTCTCCGGGACATTAAATAACTGGCGACAGTTGAATCAAATCCCCCCGATAAAAGCACCAATCCTCTCCCGGAAGAACCCAAGGGAAGACCACCCATGCCCTTTATTTTTAAACTGGAAAGTGAAAAGTATTGGGGAAAAATTTTAATCTCTAATGTCGCTTCAGGTTTTTTAAGTTCGCCATCTAATTGATCGAATTGGTCTAGCAGTATTTTGCCAATTTTTTTTTCGATCTCCACCGAGCCAATGCTGAAAGTTTTATCCAATCTTTTGACATTGACGCGAAATTTTATTTTTTGATTGAGATTTTGAAGATTTTCTACAAAGCTTTGCATTAAACGAAGGGATTCATTTTCCATCACCCTTAAATCATCCTGAGCCGTTTCTCTGCGATCAAAGGTAAAGATGGGCAAAATGAGAGCGATCCCGGGAATATAACTTAAGGCTTTTAAATCGAGTTCGTTTAACTCTCTTTTCGTTTTTAAATAGAGTCTTTCCGTTTCTTTTTTGATTTGAACATTTTTGTGATCATTTTTTTTAAGCACATGAACAATATGGCGGCATAATTTTTTATAATAAACTGGCCGATTTTTTCCTTTTAACCATAGCTCATCGACACTTATGAATATTTCTTTCGTTAACATTTTTATCTCTTTTTATTTTTTTATTTTTATTTTTTAAGTATTTTAAGTCGCTGTAATATTTTTTGAAAAGTTTGGATGAAAGCTTGGATATCATTTTCACTCGTAGAACGAGAAAATGAAATCCTTAAAATATTTTTATGCCATTTTAAATCTAAGCCCAGCGATTGAAAAACAGGATTGTTATCCTGTATGCGCGGGGAGCAAGCAGAGGTCGACGAAATAAAAATATTTTCCTCTTCGAGTAGTCTCAATAGGACATCACTTGGATAATGGCGAAGTACAATGCTCGCAATTTTTCCATCGTGATCTTTTGAGCTTATATCCCATGGAAAAAAAATTTCCTCGCTCATTAAGTTGGATAATTCATTTTTAAGAAGAGCACTTAAATTTTTAAAATGTGTGGGATTATTTTTTATAAATTCACGATGACTACTTATCGCCTTGGTGGCGGCAAAGATTAAAGGTGCATTGTATGTTCCGGCCCTTAGATTTAAATTATTTCGAGCATGGCCAAAAAACATCGGCTTTATTTTTTTTTGTTCGATCCATTTCTTTTTTACAATCAGAGCCCCTATTCCTTTCGGCCCGTTAAATTTATGAAAAGATAAAGAAAGGGAGTCGGCATTTTTTAAATTAACTAAGTTTTCATCATTTAAAATGATCTGGGTCGCATCTAAATGCACAAAGACTCGATCGCCTAATTGCCCTAATTGCTCCAACATCGCCTCGCTCATTTGTCGCTTTCCCGATTGCGAGTTGACCACATTCAGTAAAAAAAGTGTCGATGGACTTTGTTCCATTCGCGGTGATGTAGCGATTTCCTGACAAATTTCTGTTATGTGGCGAGAGCAATAGAGACCTGCATCGAGGGATAGTTCAACCGCGCAGTTTAATAGTTGCGAGTTTTCAATTTTAGCATAAGTCGAAACGTGATCCGCTTTTGAAAAAAATATTTTTTTAAGCTGGCACTGCAAAGAATCGATGACCCAATGATTTGATTCCGTTGCTCCACTAGTGAAAAATAATTGATGAGATTGCGATAACCCCAACTCTTCCAAAATTATTTTTTGACTCTCTTCAATTTGTTTAAGCAAGGATCGAGATTTTTTAAAATGAGAATGAGGATTGTAAAAATCTTCCGCTAGGCTTTGCGACAAAAGTTCGAGTACTTGTGGGTCGATGGGGGTGGTGGAAGCATTGTCTAAAAAAATCACTAAACTGACCTCTTTCAGTGTGTTTGAGATTAAATTTTGAATGTTTATGAACTAATTCAGGCAAAAAATCTTACGATTTTAAAGCGAAAATAAGAGCTCAAAGGCAAACACACTCAAGTAGGTCAGTTTATACCTATATCGATTCACTTTTGAAAGTGCATCGACATAGGTAAAAAAACAAAGCTTATTTAAGATTTCTAAGTACGTACTGTAAAATACCACCATTGGTGATGTAGTTTAATTCATCCACAGTATCGACTCTCGAAGTCACAACTGTCGTGTCGACAGTTCCGTTTTGGCGGTGAATTTCCATGGTGTATTTCATCATTGGTTTTAATTCGCCTTGAGGAATGAGAGAAATTTTCTCCGAGCCATTTAAGTTTAAGGTTTTGCGATCGACGCCTTTTTCAAAAACTAATGGCAACACCCCCATCCCAATTAAGTTCGAACGGTGGATACGTTCAAACGATTCTGTGACGACGGCCTTAATTCCTTGAAGCATGGTTCCTTTGGCGGCCCAGTCTCTCGACGAACCAGTTCCGTACTCTTTACCAGCAATCACGACCAGTGGAGTTTTCGTTTCGATATACTTCATCGCTGCATCGTAGATAGAAAGTTTTTCATTGCTTGGAATGTGCAGTGTATCTCCGCCTTCTGCACCGCCGAGCATTTCATTTTTAATGCGAATGTTGGCGAAAGTTCCGCGCATCATGACTTCGTGATTTCCACGTCTAGAACCAAAAGAGTTAAAATCGACCGGAGCCACACCTTTTGATTGTAAATAAGTTCCAGCAGGCCCAGTTTTTTTAATCGATCCGGCCGGAGAAATGTGATCAGTGGTGATTGAATCGCCAAAGAGTGCCAAGATAGAAGCATTTTTAATTTCAATTTTTGAAACTGTCCCACCGGCAATATCTTCAAAGAAAGTTGGATTTCTAATATAAGTCGATTGATCTTCCCACTGATAAAAATCCCCCGTCGATGTTTTAATCGCTTGCCAGTATTGATCGCCATTAAAAACATTATTGTAGCGATTTTTAAACATGGCACTGGTTAGTTTTGAATTTAAAACTTGATTAATTTCTTCGTGAGTCGGCCAGAGATCATTTAAGAAAACATCTTTGCCATCCGCCGATTTTCCAATGGGATCTTTGGTTAGATTCACGTGAATATTACCCGCTAGTGCGTACAAAATAACTAGCGGAGGTGAAGCGAGATAATTTGCTTTGACATCGGGATTAATTCTTCCTTCAAAGTTTCTATTTCCCGAAAGAACAGAAGTCACCACTAAGTTATTGTCGTTGATTGATTTTGAAATATTTTCTGGAAGTGGTCCCGAGTTTCCAATACAAGACATGCAACCATAACCAGTGAGAGTAAATCCCAATTCGTCGAGAGATTGTTGTAAACCCGCTTCAACTAAATAATCTGTGACGACTTTCGATCCAGGAGATAAGGCCGTTTTAACCCAAGGTTGTGACTTCATACCAAGAGCGCGAGCTTTGCGCGCCACTAAGCCAGCGGCAACCATAACGGAAGGATTGGAAGTATTTGTACAAGAGGTAATTGTCGCAATCGCCACAGCACCATGCTTAAGTTTAAAATCCGCGCCGTTTACGGCAAATTCTTGTTGCGATAATTCTGGTTGGATTTTAAATGATTGTTGTAATTCTGTTTGAAATGCAACGGCAGCTTTATCAAGTTCAATTTTATCTTGCGGTCTTTTTGGACCGGACAAAGAAGGAACGACTGTCGAAAGATCTAATTCTAATGTAGATGTGAAAACTGGATCAGCATCGCCTTCGTTTAACCACGTTCCTTGTTCGCGAGCGTATGCTTCCACCAGTTGAACTTCTTCTGTCGAAC
>Ga0255184_1000024_pt1 | contig 87309 bp, 70 predicted proteins | sample Miss_Cont_RepA_0_FD_189954 | JGI IMG/M metagenome (GOLD analysis project Ga0255184, IMG submission 189954) | Freshwater microbial communities from Mississippi River, Louisiana, United States - Miss_Cont_RepA_0h | ecosystem: Environmental > Aquatic > Freshwater > River | place: USA: Louisiana...
TTAACAACTTCAACATTTTTAGCGTAAGCGATTTGTTACGTTAGATATTTTTTGTTTGGGACCGTTCTCATCGTTTACTACTTCTTTCGAAGCAGTGTTTAATCATTTATTTTAATTTTTAAAGAGCAAAGTTTTCAGAGCTGAAATAAAATCAAATTGTTTTCAATTTTTTGTTTTCATCTCGTGAACTTGAGACGTGAGAATAGTTCCCACGTTTCAATAAGTCAACACACTTTTTTATTTTTTTATAAAATATTTTTTTGAGTTCGTAGCTTCAATTATCTTTAATTCTGCGGACTTGAGTTCATCGGAAGTCAGTGTTCCCTCTGCTTTTTGCAATGTCGCTCTCAGTGTCAGCGCACTCACACCTTCGCGTACAAAGAGGTCGACGACGGCTACAGATGTCAGATGCTCGATTTTTCCTTTTAGCACTGCTTCTACCGCTTCATTCATTTGACCATTTTCCGGCATCACAACAGTCCAATCGAATGTAGAAATTTGATTTTTGTTAATCGGAGCATACTTAGTTTTTTCTTTGAGCTTTAAGTCTTTAATCACACTTAAATCGAGAAGAAACATCGATACGTGTCCCTTGATTTTTAATTCCGATAATAAAATGGGGTGTATACTTATCACTGCTCCCATGTGCTTGCCCATAATTTTGATCGAGCGTTGCTCGTAAGGATGGATGCCGGGATAATTTTTATCGAGCGCCATATTGGGGAACTTCGATTGAAAAAGATCGAACTCAAAAGGAATGTTTAAAGAATTTAACAAATCGTAAACCGCGCTTTGTAATTCAAGAAACGGTGTTTCATCGTCGCGATAAAACATGAGGGCAAGTTGCTCGTTTTCGCTGGCGAATTGACCTTTGCCTTGTTGGTAAGTGCGGCCTAATTCAAAAACGCGGAATTGATGAAAGTTTTTGGCATTCGTCATGGCGACTTGTAATAAACTCGGGATCATCGAAGGCCGCATGGCAGAGTGATCGATCGACACAGAGTTGATAAGTTTTAATAATTGATCCTGCTGGTGAAACCACGTTTTATTCAACAATGCTTCGCCGACTAACGGATAGGTCATCACTTCAAAAGATTTTGCCGACATAATTAAAAAATCTTTGATCTTGCGATTCATTAATTGAAAATCAGAAAGCTTGACCGGGACAATTTCGTTTTGAGGAGAAATAGGAGCGATGTGATCGTAACCAACCACTCGGCCAATTTCCTCGATTAAATCCGCTTCGCAACTGACATCTTTAGTAGCGCGATAGCTGGGGACGAGAACACTTAGTCCCGTCGCCGTTTCTGCTACAGAAAATCCCAATCGAGTTAAAATTTGCCCCACGCGATCAGCGGACATTTCCTTGCCGAGCACGCGAGAAATTTTAGATGCCGACGTGGCAATAGTGATGGATTCAATATGCTCTAAGTCGATGCCAGCATAAACAATATCGCCCACGGTTTGCGCCTTGGGATTTAAATTTAAAATTAATTCCAAGGTGCGCAGCAAAGTGCGTTTGCATAATTTGGAATCGAGAGTTTTTTCAAATCTTTGCGAAGAGTCTGTGCGCAGCCCTAAACGGGTGGAAGTTTTTCTCACCATCGCCGGCTTCCAATTGGCCACCTCGATGAAAATATTTTTTGTCTGCGCTTGTACGCTCGATTTTTCTCCTCCCATTATGCCCGCTAGCACCAGCGCTTCATTTTGATCCGAAATCACGGTGTCCGAGGGAAGAAGCGATCGCCTCTGGCCATCGAGGGTGACAAAATCGGTCGCCGCATTGAGCGCTCCGATTTTTAATTCATCGCCCGAAATTAAATCGCGGTCGTAAATATGTAAGGGCATGCCGAGCTCCAACATAACATAGTTAGAAATATCGACTAGACTATTAATCGATCGAAGGCCCATTTTAGTTAAGCGCTCGGCCATCCACGAGGGCGTTTCACCGACGCTAACGCCATCGACGGAAAGTCCAAAAAAAGCGATTCCGGCGTGATCACTTTGTTCCGAAAATCTCACTTTTAAGGGAGATTTTTGCGCCTTATTTTTGGCGATTTCATTTTCTAATTTAAGCGTCCAATCGCCGCCGTAAGGATCGTTTAAATTCGTTTCAAAAATGGTGGCAAATTCCCGCGCCATTCCCAAGTGTCCCCACAAATCGGGACGATGCGTGAGCGATTTATTATCGATATTTAATAAAACATCGGAGGATAATTTTAAAAATTGATCCATCGTCGTCCCAAGTTTGGTATCCGCGGGCAATTCGAACAGGCCCTCCGATTCTTTTTCCAAACCGAGTTCCGCTTTAGAACATAGCATGCCTTCGGAAACCACACCGCGAATTTTTTTGGGCGTGAGAGTTAAGCCATCGGGAAATGAAGTGCCGACGGGAGCAAAGGGAACTCTCAATCCCAAAGCGACATTGGATGCTCCACACACTACTCGAAAATGCTCTCCATTGCCTTTTTTAAAAGTCACTAAATTTAATTTTTCCGCTTCGGGATGTTTTTCTATTTGGGTGATTTCCACCACCTCGATCAATTTTAAATGCAGATTGGTAGTGATCACTTCCTCTACTTCTGCCGTGCAAAGAGTAAATTTGGAAGCGAGTTCTTTGGGAGAGAGCATGGGAATGTTTACGTAGTCTTTAATCCATTCAGTCGATATGAGCATATAATTTCCTTAGAATAAATTGAATTGTTGATTGAAGCGAAGATCGCCACTTTGCAAATGTCGAATGTCTTCGATGGCGTATTTCATCATAACTAAGCGATCGAGGCCCAGTCCAAAAGCAAATCCATTAAACTCTTCGGGATCGATGCCTCCGGCCTTCAGAACGTTGGGATGAACCATGCCACATGGGAGCAACTCGACCCAACCGACCTGCTTACAAACAGAACAGCCCTCGCCTTTGCAAATCAAGCAACGAATGTCGAGTTCAAATCCCGGTTCGACAAAAGGAAAGAAGCCGGGGCGCAAGCGCACTTCGACCTCGCGCTTAAAAATTTCTTTTAAAATCGTTTTCATAAAATAAATCAAATGGGCCACCGAAATATCTTTGCCCACCATCATCCCTTCCAATTGGGTGAAGACCATTTCGTGGGAGGCGTCGGTTCTCTCGGCGCGAAAAACAATCCCCGGTGCGATAAAGCGAAAAGGTGGCTTGCGACTTTTCATCCCGCGCACTTGAATAGTGCTGGTGTGAGTTCGCAAGAGATTTTTGTGGGGCACGCTGGAATCTTGCGGGTGGTGAAACCAAAAAGTATCTTGCATATCGCGGGCCGGATGGTCGGAAGGAATATTGAGCGCTTCAAAATTATGAAACTCATCTTCGATATGTGGACCGTCTAAAATCTCAAAGCCCATCGAGAGAAAAATATCTTCAATTTCGCGTTGGATAAGCGTGCGAGGGTGAAACCCACCGTGCTTAACTTTGTTTAAAAAAAGTTGATCGATCGCCGTGATATCGATGCGATTTTGACCGAGTTCATCGTTTACTTTTTGAATGTGCAGATCTTTTATTTTTTGATCGATCTCTTTTTGGATAAAATCTTTGAGGGCATTAATGAGCGGGCCATTGTTTTTTTTATCTTCGACACTTTGATCTTTGAGACTTTTTAACAATTCTGTCACAGTGCCCGTTTTTCCTAAGTACTGTGCTTTTAAGTTGAGTGCATCGGCTTCTTTTTCAATATTGGGAAGCACTTTTAAAAACTCATCTTTAACTTTTTCTAGTGATGAAAGCATGTTTAAAACCTTTGATGATGATGGGTAAATGAGAGGGGGAAATCATTTCATATTTCGGTGTTCTTTGGCAAGATGAGATCGGTCTTGCTTTGCTTTCACGACGATTACATAAACTGTAAAAAACCGCGGGCCCAATTAAAAAATTGGATAAAATCTGGATGGGCATAATCGGGATAGGTCCAATGCAGTGGGTGGTAAGTTTTCTCGACAAAAGTTAAATTTAAATCGGCGTAAACCCCCTGTCCAAGATAGATTCGGTGAGCAAAACTTTTGGTGGTGGATAAAACCATATTTTCTAAACTTAAATAACCAGGATCAAGATTGAGCGATCTTCCTCCGCGATCATCGAGCCATTGATTTTCAAGATGGCAGGCCCACAGTTTTAAATCGACTAATTTTTCGCGCTCCGCGGGAATGGGAGCAAGTATCAAAAGGCGATGAAGGTCGTGATCTATAAGATCGGGACACATTTCTTTTTGATAGTAACTTCCCATGGGAAAAAAAGGATGATCAAAAAAAATTAGTCGATGTTGATCGCGGCGAAAGAGATCGTGGGTGGATAGATGCTTTAACAGACTTTGGCGATCGAAAAGATTTTTTCGATAAAGTACGCTCACGAAAAATAAAACTGGTTGAGCTAATTTAAGCTGGGCCATTTTTGTTGTAATCGATCGAAGAATTCGAGCATTTCAATTTTATTCACCGTCGCCGTGCCTTTTTTTCCCACGACGACTCCCGAACCACAATTGGCCATAAACGACGCTTCAACCAATGTTGCACCCGACATGAGCGATGAAACAATCAGTGAAATCGCCGTGTCACCCGCACCAGACACATCGAACACTTCGGTCGCGAGCGTGGGAATAACTTTTATCGGAGCGTGAATCGCGCGATCGAGAATCGCCATTCCCTCGGCTCCGAGCGTAATAATAATTTTAGAAAGATCGAGTTTATCCATTAAAATGTCGGCCATTTTCGCTACATCTTTATCTTTATAACCGAGACTCGCCACCATGGTTTTAGCCTCGCTTAAATTGGGCTTTAAGAGATCGACGCCTTTATAATAAAGCGGTGGAGTCGAACGCCCTGGATCCACGGCCATAAATTTTTTTTGTTCTTTAAAATGCGCAATCATTTTTTCCAGCAACTCTTTTGTCAGCGTTCCTTTGGCATAATCTTCGATAATAATCGCGCTGTGTTTCGCTCCAAATTCAGTTAAGCGTGAAAAAAGTTTTTGTTCGGTATCTTTTGTAATTTCATCGGTCGATTCGTAATCGATGCGACAAATTTGTTGCGTGTTCGTAGTCACCCGTTCTTTAAAAATAGTGGGGCGATCGCTCGATCGAACCAATCCCCAAGTATGAAGATTTTCATCTTCTAATAACGTTTCAAAAATGCTGGCGTGATTATCATTGCCCACGACTCCGCAGAGAGTGGATTTAACATCGAGTGTTTTTAAATTGTGTGAAATATTGGCCGCAAGACCCAGCTTGAGCCATTCCTTGGTCACTTCTAAGACGGGCACTGGTGCTTCGGGAGAAATGCGTTTGACTTCTCCATAAGTGTACTTGTCGATCCCCACATCACCGACGACTAAAATCGGATCGAGGGCCGTGAACTGATCCATTAAATGAATAAATCTTTCGCGTGATACTATTGGCTCCAAGAGAACTCCTCTATTCTAATTTAAGTATTCTAATTTAAAATTGTTCTTACTTTAAATTTTCATCGTCATGATGGCTTCTTTCACGACATCTTCTACTTCGATTTTGCCCATGCACTCATAATAAGGACACTCTTTAAGTGCACAATGATAAGTTTCTCCACACACCACATCGGGCACGATGGTTTTGATGGAGCGATCTTTGGGCGCCAAGGGTCCCCAACGCAAGGTCGATTGAACTTTTATCGGAGAATAAATCCCCACCACCGGAACGCCCAAAGTTGAAGCGATATGTGTCGTCCCCGTCGATGGACCTAAAAAGAGCGCTGCATTTTTGAGCACCGACATATAGTAGCGCAAGCCTTCGATGCTTCCATTTAAAAAATAAACTTGTTGCGAGAGAGCGGAATTTTCCGATCGCTCTAAAAAAGATTTGATGCCTTTTAAATAGGGTGCATCGCTCGGTGTATAAGAAATAATATAATTAAATTTTAAAGGAAATTTTAAATCGAACTTGGAAATAAAACGGCCGTAATTGCGCGAAGACCAGTTAAGCGTATGCCCCGACATACCGGGATGAATGACAATCCAAGGCCTGTTTGCATCGATGCCTTCAGCTTGCAATTTATTTTTAAAGTCCTTTAGATGCGTCGCCACTTCGCTTTCATCGAGCACAATTTCAGGCAAGTATTGATCGCGATTTTGATAGTGATAATCGATCCCCAGTGGCTTTAATAAATTTAAATTGTACTCCATCTCGTGCATGGTTACCATGGAACGCTTTTGGCGCACACCCTGATTTAAAAATAAATAAGTATGCCATCTGGAGCGCAGACCGCCGCGAAAAGAAACACCCAGAATAAAGGCCATAAAGTTAGGTAAGTATCCTCCGCCCACAAAAAAATAATGGGTGGGTTTAACGCGAGAAAAAAGTCGTAAAATTTCTCTTATCTTTAAATAAAAACGAGCATGCCGATGGTAAATAAAAAAATCATCGACGTAAGGATGGTTTTTAAACAACTCGTGGCTTTTGGAAGAAATTAAAAAAGTAATTTTAGCATCGGGATATTTTTCTTTAATCATGTGGGCCATGGGAATAGTCAAAATAGTATCGCCAATAGCATCGGAACGATTAATTAAAATGCGCATGCCCATTACCGCCCCAATTCTAAATTAAGTCCAATATGCGCCGCTCGAAAGCGGACTTCCTTGGCCAAAAGTTCGATGATTTGTTCAATGGGTAATTTGGAGGTATCGAGTAAAATAGCATCTTCCGCTTGTTTTAAAGGAGCGAAGGCCCGATTCATGTCGGATTCATCGCGACTTTTCACATCGGCAATGACTTGCTCCATTAAAATAGCGAGATCGCCATTATTTCTTAATTGCTCCAACCTGCGCTCGGCGCGCACTTCGATGGATGCCGTGATAAAAAATTTGCAAAAAGCCTCGGGAAAAACCACCGTGCCAATATCGCGTCCCTCCATCACACAGACTCTGCCAAAGGCAAGTTGTCTTTGAAAATTGAGCAAGTACTGGCGGACAGATTTCAATTGAGAGATAATCGAAGCGAGATGCGATACGTGATGCTCGCGAATTTTTTCCGTTAAATTTTCCCCATTGATGTCAATTAAAGTTTGGCGGTTTACACCGTAGGACATTTTAATTGAATTCAAAAAATGATCGAGGTGCGGGCCTTCGCTAAAATCGCATTTCTTTTGATCGGCATAAAAAGCGAGCGCGCGAAACATCGCCCCAGTATCGATATAAAGAACATTTAAATTGTGAGCTAACTCGCGGGCAACGGTCGATTTTCCCGAACCGGATGGGCCGTCGATGGCAATAACGTTTTGATAGACTTTTTTCATGTGAATAAGTTTAAGAATAAAAGATGTTCTGTACAGAAAAAAGAGGATGAAGGGCTTTCTTACTAGGGAGAAAAATAAGAAAGTTTATTTTGGTTCAGAGAATTACCAAAGAAATATTGATTCCATTTTAAATGCTCGAGGTAGTATCCGTAAAAACTGCTGACAAAAAAGCGATAATTTTTATCTACCGAAGAAATATAATTCCACTGATTCAAATCCATTAATTCTTTTTCTTTAAGCATTTGGCGAAAGCGATTCGGCCCTAAATTGTAAGCGAGCATGGCGTGCTCAAAATTAAATTTAAAATTATATAAGAGGCGCTTGAGATAAAAAGCACCAAGTTCAACATTTTCAGCAGGAAGCATTAAATCCTCCACTGATTTTGAAGGGCGCTTTTGTAATTCGTAAATAAATTGTGCTGTACTCGGACGAATCTGCATTAGACCCAAGGCATTTTTAGGACTAACGGCATGAGTTTTAAAGGAACTCTCCGTGCGAATAATTGAAAGCATCCAAATGGGATCCAATTGATATGCTTCTGCCGTTTGTAAAATGAGATTCAAATGAGGCTTCAATGCTTTTTTCTCTCGCTCAGTTAACTTTGACGTCAATGCCAACTCAAACTGTGTTTTGGTCATTTGATTGATCAAATGCAAGGGAATTTTTTTATATGTCCTTAGATGCTTAGGGTGATAAGAATAATTTTTAGCGGAAGATTTTTGACGAGGGCCATAGACTCTGTTTAAAGCCTTGCCCTTATCTAACGAGGAATTTGTTTGTGATCGTTGAAACGTTTTTGCAAATGAATTAAGTTGAAAAATTCCATCAAACCACCAACCGATGGCCATCGATAAAATGGATAGAGTCACGAGCTTCAATATGAATTTTTTCATGTAGGGCTTTTAACGTTGGAGTGTCGACCTCGTCCAGACTCGCCGCATATAAACAAAGTCAAAATTTCCTAGTTGGAAGGAAAAAGAATCACAGAATTTCAGTTAGTTTCTTTCGCAAGCTTAAATGCTTCGCTATAATTGAAATATTATTTTTTTAATTCCATAAATCATTTGACCCAAGGATTTATCATGCAACACGTCAGCGAGCCCAAGACTCTCTTATCCAACCTGCTCACTCATCATACTGAAATAAACTGGATGACACTCGATCAATACGCCCAAATAAAATCCTCGGCGGACTTTAACTCCCAAAAGAAACTTTTTATCTCTTTATTACAATCCACCTGCGCTTACTCCGAGCGACTGATTCGCGAAGTACTCGCTCATCGCGAGTTAGGCCAATTACTTAATCAACATTTTTATTGTATTGCCATCGACCGCGAGATTCGCACTGATTTAGATTTAAGCATTCAGCATTTACTTTATAAAGCACAAGGAATGAGTGGCTTTCCCGTGCTCATTTTTTGTCAAAATGATTTTTCGCCGCTTTTTATCAGCATGGCCCTGCCACTTCATAGCGATGTCGAAAATAAAGTCATAGGACTGCTCGACTTAACCCGCGATATGATCGCACATATGGATCACATCGATCCCGAATTATTGGAGGAAGCAAAAAAACTTTGGGCACGCTGCCTGGAGCGCACTCCCACCACCGAGCATCTCAAAATTGAAGGTCACTTCCCGCATCCGGAGGGAATTTTAAATGCCATTAAACATTTAAGAGACGAGGAATTTGGTGGATTTTATTTTAATGCTAAATTTCCCCAATTTGCATTTTACCAATGGGCGATCGAACAAATGATGGAAGGGGTGATACAAAAAGAGCAAGGTGCCTTTATCATTAAAAGTATCGATGCGATGCTTTATTCGGCCTTAAATGATCACTTAAAAGGTGGCTTTCATCGCTACACTTTAGACCGACAAGGCTTGCGCCCCGCTTTTGAAAAAATGCTCTACGATCAAGCGGGGCTTTTGAGTCTCCTCGCCAGACTTGGAAATATTTATCAGCATCCACTGGTTTTCGATACGCTCTTTTTAACTTTAAATTATCTCGAAACAGAAATGTTGGGCGAGGAAAAAATCTTTTTCTCCTCGCAATCGGGAGTGAGCGAAGGGGTCGAAGGGCTATACTTTACTTTTTTAAAATCTGAATTTGAAGACGCCCTCAATCACTTTGACGACGAACAAGAAAACCTACAAAAAAATGCCGAACAAATTTTAAAATGGTTTCAGATAAGCTCGCAGGGTCATTTGCAAAGCGGCTTAAATGTTATTTCTCTAGATCAAAAATACGCTGCTGAATTTTTAACTGAAAACGGTTGGGAGTTAGTGCGACTGGCGAAAAAAGCTCTGCTTAAAATGCGCCATCAACGCATTCCTGGGCCGAGTCAAAAAATAGGTACCGCGCACACCAACTTTATGCTCCTTCACTCGCTTATAGACGTCCAGCGTTTCTGTCCGATAAAACCTATCGCACAACTGGCAGAAAAAATTCTCGCAGAAAATTTTGTCGCCAATATTTCTATGTTTGTGCAAAAAAATGAGCGCGGTGAATTGCGTTTAATTCATGCTCCCGAAGTACTTTCAAAAAGTGCGGAAGCATTTTCCATGGCGCCCTTTTTTGATGACTTCGTATTTTTAGCAGAGTGCTTTTACGATTTGTACGAATTAAAAGGTGAAGCTGAACATTTGGAAAATTTTAAAAATATAATGTATTACTGTCGCGACCATTTTTATCACGACGAGCGTTTTTACATCCATCCAGTAAAAGATCAAAAAGCAATGCACTTTTGCGACCATTTAAATTTAGAAGTTTCTCTCTTTGATCAAAATTACAAATCGGCGATTGGAACATTTTTAATTTTATCCAAAAAAATGCAGGCGCACTTATCGCATCGTCACTTTGAAACTTCTGAGCAGCAACAAGCGGCCATCGCGTCCTTTGAATATAGTTCGTTTAAATTTTATGCCGCTCAAGAAATTTTAAAAAATGCTCCGATGTCTGCGGGACAGTTGCTGCGCGCTCTCACCTATCCATTGGAAGCTTATATTGTATTAAAAATTCCGCGATCGTTTTTAAGCCATCCAGAATTTAAAGCTTATCAAACATTTTTTCTCCATCGCTTTACTCTCCTTTATACCGACGACCAGACTGATCAAAATACTCCGCCACACAAGTGGGAGCTTTATCGCTTGGGAGTGGTGGAAAATAGCGGCGATAGTTTCGAATCTTTTCAACAATTCTTAGGAAAAAAATAGCCCATGACCAAACATCAACATCTCGACGATCATGATTTTTCTGAAACCATCGTGTTCGATTTTACGACTCGTTTGCCCGGGCCTTATGCCTGTTTTTTATTACAAGAGATGGGTTTTAAGGTGTACAAGATAGAAAGCGAACGATCGCCCGATCCTTTTAACGATCCCATAAAGCGAGATTTGTTTTTTCACTGGTATCAAAATATTAATCGCGGGAAAGAAATCGTTTCTATAGAATCTATTTTAAATCTTCAAAGTTTGAATAAAAATAAAACGGTATTAGTGCTGCACGCTTTTTCTCCCCATCATCCCTTTTATAAAATGATCGAAAACTTAAAGCAGTCACTTTCTCGCTTAATTATTTTAAATTTACAGCACTCAAGACCTTGGCACGATTTAAATTTTTACAGCGTGTTGGAAGAAAATTTACCATCCCCTCCCCCATTGCCTTTTGCCGGAATTTTGTTTTCACATAAAATTGCCCAAGCGTTCATTAAAATCTGGTCCCAATTTCACTTTTTTAAAACATCTTTTTTGGTCGAAAGTTCATTAAACATGGAAACAGAAATTGAAAAAGTTTTTACGACTTTTAAACGACCTGACTTTTTAAAAAATAAACCTGCCTTGCATTTGGGTGATTATATCTGCTATCGCATTTATCCCTTAAAAAATGGACTGCTTTATCTCGCGGCAGTGGAGCCTAAATATTGGCAAAACTTTTTAAATATTTTTGACCAGCCTTTGGATTTAAATGCCTTCACCCCAGTGGATTCTTCCGAAGGGCAAACTCTCGCGCAATTTTTTTTAAATTTAAGCACTCATGATTTGGAAAAAATCCTGGATAAAAAATCAGCACTTCATTCAACAAAAGAATCTAAAACTGAATCAATCGATTGTTGTCTCGCCTGGCATGCGCTTTAAGCATAAATAAGCCAGTGTGCGATTTTTAAATTGGGTAAAAATAGAAGCAGGATCGACCTCGACTTTTTGTTCGCTAGTTGCATCTAACATATCTTGCAAATTTCCGTAGGCAAAAAAAGGAAGACCACAGGGATAAAAATGGGCGAGATCAAAAGAAACTTCCGGTGATTTTTTAAGATTAAAGGCCATGCCGTGGTAAGTGACAAATCGAGATACGGCCAGTCCGATAGAAGCCAATTTGCGATTGCCGTAGTCGGTGCGCTTCCACAAACCAAGTAAACCTTTATTGATAAAAAGATCGGATAAAAAATAATCCTGTTCTAATTGAGATTGGAGTAAACCAAGCACTTCCAACATCATATCGTGAACTCTTAAATGAAAGTCGGACAACTTAACGATGGGGTAAAAAACCAGTTGATCGGGATGATGAAATGTTAATCCGCCACCGCGCTTAACTTCGACTAGTTTATCTTTAATTCGCTCGCGCGTGGTGGGATCAAATTCCACCAACTGATACTCTTCTTCTTCTTTTAATTTTTGTAGGCCGCGGCCTAGGGTGTAAACAACCGGATGAGAGCAGAAAATTAAGATGGCCATATTTTTATTTTGATAAACATAATCGACGGCCCACTCTTGAAAACGCAGAGCTTGAGAGTAATTCCAATTCAATTTTTGAATAATCAAAAACTTAAAATCATGGTGAGTGATGGTTTCTAACTCATTTGGGTTTAAATCAAAATCGCTTAAATTTAATGATTCGAGCACTAGATTTTCACTCCCAAAGTTTTTAAATGATCGAGATAGTCTTGTGCTTTATAACTCGAACGCACCATGGGGCCGGATGCTACAAACTTAAAACCTAGCTCGTAGGCTTTTTCTTTTAAGAATAAAAATTCTTCTGGCGAGTAGTATTTTTGAATGTGCAAATGCTTATCGCTGGGCCTTAAATACTGGCCGAAGGTAATAATGTCGCAGTCTATTTTTCTTAAATCGTGCATCGTCTCAATAAGCTCATCCATGGTTTCACCAAGGCCGACCATCAGCGATGTTTTCGTGGCGATCTGGGGATAATTTTTTTTATAAAAATCTAAACAGTGCAAACTCATTTCGTAACTTGCACGACGGTCGCGCACGGGATGTGTGAGCCTTTTAACCGTCTCGACATTTTGAGCTATCACAAACGGTCGACTATCGGCTAGCGTATGCATATGCACGGCCTCACCATTAAAATCGGGAATTAAAACTTCGACGATCACATCCGGGTGATCGCGATGAATTCTCTTTACGACATTGGCAAAATGAGATGCACCAAAGTCCGCGAGATCGTCGCGATCCACACTGGTAATGACAATATATTTAAGCTTCATGACCGAGACCATCTCGGAGGCTTTTTCGATTTCATCGAGATTTATAAAACCTTTGGGATTGCCCGTTTTCACATCGCAAAATTTGCAGGCGCGCGTACACGTATCGCCCAAAATCATCATGGTCGCTGTTTTGCTCGACCAACACTCGCCAATATTGGGACAGCTCGCCTCTTGGCAAACTGTATAGAGCCCCTTAGATTTTAATTCGCGATCGATTTCGGTGTAATTTTTTAACTGCTCGCCACTTGGCAAACGAACTTTTAACCATTCGGGTTTCTTTTTTGGCAAATCAGGATTTTCGACAATTCTCACTTTTTGTATAGATTTCGCTTCTTTGACTTTAACGCTTTCTGAATCGTGCATGACTATTCCTCTTTAATACTCACCTTTAATACTCTCCTTAAATACTCCCACTTTACTCCTTCCTGCTTAAACAAGACAGGCCAACTAGGGCCAAATTCCCGAGTATTGCGGTTTACTTACGACACCAACATACCTTTTTTAAACGACATTTCAAGAGATTAATCATGGCATCTTTTGTGAATGGAACTAAAGCATCAGAGCGATCTAGGATGGATCCATTACAAGGAGTAAAGAGATGAAAATAGCTCAGCTTATTTTATTGGTTTGGATGCTTTTAGTCGGTCAAAATGTGATGGCAAGAAACATGAATCCCCGAGATTTTTTAGGGATAGAATTATGTTCGGGAGAATTTATCGAGCTTAATTCCTTGCAGCTTAAAACTAACGTGCTAAAATCATTAAAGAAGCGCGAAAACATCGAAATTATGGGGCGCGTTTTTTACCCTGAAGAAATTACAAAACTCATTAAGAGAGGTTTGACAAATAAGGGCATTATTGAGAGAAGTCTGAGAAACCCCAATCAAGGGGATTATCTTTAAAAAAATTTTTGGGGCGCCAACCCCAAAATCCTCCGAAAGGATAGTGTTTGTTGTTGTGTGAAGGGCCCGCAAGTTTTGCGGGTCTTTTATTTTAGGCCATCTCTCTGATTAGATTTACTAATTCATTTATTTTTTTGATAAGACATAATTTAAAAGATGATAAGAATTGCAAAAATTCTTATCTTCTTTTTTATCATCTACTTTATCATATTCACTTTCAGAAAATGTGCCCAACTCGTCCTGTGAAATTTGAAGCAAATGAATATTAAATTCCTTCTTAAAAAGATTTTCCCAATGTCGAGCAGATAAAATAAGACGGGTTTCAATCGTTTTTTGATCGAAGGTTTGAAATTTTTTATGCAAGATAGGGGCATCGTCGCTCCTTGCCACCATCGCTCGCCCAATTAAGCATCCACCATCGATCAAAGATTTAGCGAGTGAGTGTAAAAACTGTTCGAGTTGATCTAAAGAATTTGCACAATGCAAACAAAAGGGATCGACCACTAAGTCAAAAAATTGCTCGAGGTAGAATTCTTCCAAATCGATGGGCATTTTTTCAATGTGCCCATTTATTTTAAAATTCAATGTTGAAGGGGAAAATTTATCGAACTTGTACTTACGATCGAGAAGCACTAAATAATCGGTTTGAAGTGTACAGTTAAGTGAAGCTGCGAGCATTTTTAAAACGATAGGATATTCTCCTGCACCGATTTCTAAAATTTTAATTGGTCTTTTTGGCATCAAGAATTTTTCATAGTAATCAAACTGCTGCTGCACTTTCTATACCTTTATATACCATTACATACCTTTTCTAAAATACATCAGGAGCTGAAAGCGAAGGTCTGTTAAAAAAGACTGAGGACTATTTCCCAATTTTCCCTCGGGGACTTGTCCCTTGAAATAACTGTTCCAAAATTCTGGAAACTTCTGAAAAGTCATGGGGCCAAGGGGAGACTTTAGCGCTAAATCATCGTCGATAAATTTGGCGACAAATTCTGAACAATAATAAGCGTCGATGGGGGATTGCTCTTTCCACTCGAATAATAGATCGTATGGTTTGCCTTGAAAATAGAGTTTAAATTTTCTTTCCCAGTAATTAAAATCAGTATACAGGCTTTCTTTCATTAAATTTGGCCGCAAGCGAAGCAGGGCCATTTTCGATTTTTTTCTCGCTAGGCCCAAAAAATTTTCTAAGCTAACTAGATGCACTTTTCCTAGCGAATGGGCGACTACAATTTCTTCGTCAATTTGAAGCACAATTCCGATATGAGAAAATTCCGAATGCGTTTCAGCTTCGATGGCCGAACATGCATAACAGGGAAGCGAAATTAAAATCACATCCAATGCTTTCATTTCTTTTGTCCAATGTTTTTCGTCGAGGGCATAACCGCTTAGGGCATAAATAAAAAACAGGGCAAGAAGAGTCAGTTTATAGATCATAAATTCTCAACCAAGTCCGCCACAAAAATGAGGCAGTCAGCTTCTTCGTCCGCGCTAAAGCTTGACTTCAAAAAATTAGTATTCAGAGTGAAATTCTTGATAATTAATCATTATTTGGCCACTAAATTTATTTTTAGTTTATAATTTATCAAAGATTCATTTTTAGGTAGAAGTCGCAAACAATGAAAACAAATTTAGCATTTTATTTTATTCTATGTTTTACTATCTTGCCTCTTCGCGCCGACGATGAATTACTTAATGAACAAATAAAGGATTGTCAGAATCGGCCATCGATGACTTGGTCGAGTCAGCTTAATCGTTGCATCAATACCACACAGTCGGAAAATTATCGCGAGGCAAGCTCTGCATGCGACAGTATCACCGATACGAAGGCAAAAAAAGATTGCCAAGAAAATCTCGCTCGCGAAGAGGCCAAAAAAAATGCTTACCTCGACCAAAATGCTCAAAAGACTAGCGAGGACTTAAAAAACAAAAAAACACAATCGATGCTCGCCAATGCCACCATTACTGGTATTGCTTTAGCGACCCAATCCTACCCCACATCAAAATGTCTCGCGAAACAAATCATGTCCAGCACTTCTTTGGTGGCGCTTGGTACTGATTTACTGATAAAAAATAATGTAAAAAAAGATATGGCGACTCTTAAAAGTAAATTTCAAAGTGAAGCAAGCAATGGCAGCTTTCAATCGCAATACAAAGCTCTGGAATTTTTGCGCGACGAAGAAGCCATCGTGGAAAAAGCTGCGAGTAAAGAGGCGCGGAGACAAACTTTACTTTTTATGGGCTACACAGCAGCCACCGTGGCTGCTGTTATGGATCGAAGCAATACCGCTTGTATTGGAGAAGAGGCGACAGTTAATAAAAGTCCAACTTCTTCGACATCTAGTGCAGGAGTCGATTTAGACAAAATTCAATCTTTTCTCTCTTCCCCCACCGGCGTCGCTACAATATCAGCAGTCGGCGCGGCCAATGCTCTTATTTTAAAAAGCGCGGCCAGCGAACAAGCGGATCGATCCAAAAGCAACAAGGCAAAGATTGAAAAAATGATGGAGACTTTTAAGGACTCTTATAAATCGCAATGCATCGATGGTCGCGACCAATTAAGCCAGCCAGCTTGTTATTGCACACTTCCCGATGGCAGTAAAAATCCCAATCGCAGCAACTCGCAAACTTGCATCACATACTTCAACGAATCCAGTGGAAAAATATTAACCGCTCAAACCAATTATTCGACCAACTCCAGTGAAGCATGCATCACCACATCCGGTGCCTACGATGAACAGTGCCAATGTAAAAAGTTTTCCAATGGCAAAGGCGGAAATATTTGTATGAAAAGCACGGCGCTTTCTGCATCGAGCTTACTGGGATCGCAGTTTATTTCTGCTTCAGGCACGGGGCTACTTCAAAAATCATTAAGCAATCTTGGCTCGGGAGTGAGTGTGCTCGACTCCAGCACCGGAAAACTTGCAGCCCTTGCCACAAACAACCTCACCAATTTAAAAGATCAAATCAATAAGCAAATCGCAGCCAATCCCGAGCTTAAAAACTTCAAGCCACTTTTGGATGAAAATAAATTAAAAAATGCTGGGACATCTTTGTTAAACGACAAATCCATGCGAGCTCTTCAATCGTTGGGAGGCTTAAATGCCATCGCACCCAATCGCCCCGAAGGATCGCTGGGAAAAATGATCGCGGATACGGCGAAGAAAAATGGACTAGTCGATCTTAATGGCAATAGTGATGCACTCAAATTAAAAAAGAAAAATGAAACGGGTTCAAGCTTCCCACTTAATTTTTCCGATCCCAATACTGGTTTCAATCAAAGCGCGCAAAATGCAGTGGAATTTTCTGCACCTCAACCCGAAAAAGAATTTAATTATAAAAATAACGATGTCAATTTAAACAGCGACATCAGTTTATTTGAAGTTATTTCCCACCGCTATATGGAATCGGGTTACACTCGCCTCTTCGAATAAGTTTTTCTAAACTAAACTTTGACACTCAAAAACGCCTAAGGCTTTTAGGATATTTTCGTCGGGAAGAATTAACTTGCGTTCTTTTAAATCCATCATTCCCACCGAAAGTGTCAGCGTTGAAGCTAAAGTTCCACAAGATTTATACATGCGTTGATCAAGCAGAAGCACATATTTATTTTTCATCTCAGTGCGCGCCTGCGATTCGATGCGGATCATTTCGCGATTTTTTAACTCGCGCTTAAAAGTTAATTGCAAATCTAAAACCACCGGGCCCCTTTGCTTTTCCATGATATCGTTTAAACCCATTTGGTTTTTGGTAATAAAGTCCCATCTCGCTTCTTCGTACAACATCAAATAAACCGCATTATTCACATGTCCAAAGGTATCGAGATGTTGTTCTTTGATTTGCAATTCGTAATGATAAATGGGGTTGGACATAACTCTCCTCGCGAAAAAAAGCTTGCCTCAAATGTATGATAAAGGTGCTTTCTTTGTCTATCATTTAGACAAATGCCCCATAGGTCTCTTACTTTTTTATCGGGCCACTTTCCTTATCTTTTTTTTAAGGTAAATTAAGCCTATAAATCTGGACAGGAGAGGACCCATGTTAAAAAAATTTTTATTATTGGCAACAATTTCCCTAGGGACATTCAATCTGTGGGCCGAAACCAATCAAAAATGCATCGATCTTTCAAATGCCCTTCAACAAAAGCAAATCAAACGCCAGGACCTCCAACAAAAAAATATCACATTTAATGATGAGTTAATGAGAATTAAAAAAGATCCAAGCTTAGACGCCATCATGAAAAATGAAATTAAATTATTGCTGGAAGGTTTTATCGAAAGCAATACGATCGCCATTAAAAATCTCGAAGAGGAAATGGATCAAATCAAAGAAATCGCCGCGGGTCTTGCTTGTCATGAGATTTAATTGCCCACTTTTTAAGGCATCAATAAAATGAAAACCAAGTGGACTCTCCCCCTATAAAGACTCGTTTAAGCATGCATTTATAATGAGCTCCCTTCGCTCTCAAGAACTTGAGTTAAAATGTCGATAATAAGACCATAGACTTATAGCTTGGGGTCGCACATGTTAAAAATAATTAGTTTTATCTTTTGTTTAAGTGGAATGTCTTTTGCGGCTGCTCAAGCTCAAAATTCAGGCAATATCTCTTGTAATCCTCCACAAGCTGAGTTTGCTTTAAAATCCATTAGCTCTCAACAATGCAATAATCTGTTGGGGAATGATTTGTCGCCAAACTTTATCAACAGTTTCACTGCCAGTAGTTTTCAAATAAATAAACCTGAAAATAAAATAAAAGAAATTCTAGTAAATAAAGACATAAATGACAGCCAAATCTGTGGCGCCTACCTCCAATGCATGGCCATGGCAAAACTGGCCCTCATAAACGAAAGAGAATTTTCCAACGACAATATAAAAGGACAATCCCCCGCTCCTAAAAAATCTGCAGCGATTCAAACTCAGGCCAATGGCTTGACTGTGGCGGAATCGGTTTCAGTGCGTTGTGAATCGGGTGGGATTTATACCTTGGATTACGATAAGTGCGATGAGTTTGCCACCTACTACGAAGGGCTTGAAGCTGCATCGGCCATCGTGCAACAAGGCCAACAAGTTTATTATCAAGGCAAAGCTGTGGAGCACGCAACTGATGCGCAAAAAGAGATGGCGAACGACGCCACAGCGGCGGCCAAAGCGCAGAAAAAAGGATTTCAAGATCAGCAACAAATGTTTGTGAATAATTCAGCGATGGATGCCGCGAAAGCCGCCTACCTGCTTAAAATTTACAACGAAATGCCGGATAAAGAACAACTGCTTTCTCAATGTAAATCTCTTAAAGATCAAAATCTAATTAAAGCTTGTGAAGTGGCGATTAATACCAATAGCATGCAAGTGTTGGCCAACGAAGGTGCCAAAGGAAAAATGCGGCAAATTTTAATTAAAGCGGGGGTATCTTCGCTCACTAATTTTGCTTTGTCGGAACAAGCGGCAAATCGCGCCGAAAAAGTCGATGGAATCATCGCGAAGATCGATGCCTTTAAACCAAACACCACTCCGGGACTCGAAGACGCACTTAACGCTTCTTATTGTCAGATGAACCCGGCCGATGTGAGTAAGTGTGCGAGCAATAATGTGCAGGCCCTGTCGGCAATTGGCGATAACGTGATTGAATTTTCGGGCGGTGCCACGGGAATAAGTAGTAGCGGCCAAGATCTCGCCAACAATGATTCAAAAAGTAGCAATACGACCAGCACAAGTGGAAGTAATGTGTCGCCTTCAAATATCGTAGGCGCAACGGCCACCACGCCCATCGCCGGCGATACCATGGATAAAGCCGCTGGCGCTCAAGTCACCCAAGGCGGCGGTAGTGGACAGAGTCCGCAAGGCGGCGGCGGTGGAATGGGCATGGGCGGTGGCGGTGGGGCGACTGCGGGTGCGCCTCCTAAAAAAGGAGAAGAGGCGCAAGCCATTGCCGCTGGTACATCTAAAACGGCGAGCTATTCGGGTGGAGCATCGGGTATTGCGCTAAGTTCAGGGTTGGGGCTAAATCGTCCCAAAGCGACGGGAAAAGAAAATGAAAATCCATTTCAAAATATGTTTGGCGATAAACAAAAAGCAGTCGATGATGGCAAGCTTTTAAATTTTCGCGGGATCGCTTCCATCTCCAAGGCGCAGGGCGAAGTGCTCTTTGATATTATCACCAAGCGCTATCAAAAAGTGACGGAAGATAAAAGGTTAGACATTAAAGAATAGTTGCCTAATTTTATCTTTTATCCCTATCATTTCTTCACAAAAGGGAATTAATTGATTAAATACCTTGAAGATGTCTTTTTTATCCAGATAGAATTAAACCTGAATAAATAAACTTAAGATGTTTTTTTATTCCTGTTTGTAAAACCATTATTCAAGGATGATTTATGGGACAAATGAAAACACTGATTCAATCCGAATTTTACGTTGCTTCCGGTTACCTCGACCGCTTGTTATTTACTTTTATCGATCTCTCCGATTTTTCGAAAGTTCCTTCCGGCACTAAAATTTTAATCCAAGTAAGAAAAAATATTTACACGGCCATTTTGGATGTTTTACATGAAAAAGAAAGCGATGAACTTTCTTTAGAACCCTTCGATCATTTTCTCTTTCGCGCAGAAATTAAAACGGCCCTCAATTGGATCGAGCAGTATTTATTTTTTCCGCTCAACAGAAATGAGTCGACAACTTCACTGCAACTTTTAAATACACTCTACGCCGAAGCTTTTAGAATGCACCAATATCTTTATGTGCAAGGGCAATTTGAAATTCAATACCCCAGGCCGACTTTGGCGGAAGAAGAAAGTGTTTCCCTCAAACAATTTTTAGAAAATAAAGAAGGCCCGGAAGGTTTTCAAGAAGGGCTGAAAAAATTTTCCATTTCAAATGAAGTAATCGCGATGCAATCGACTCAAGCCAATGACCCAAGTCAAGAATTGCACTCTTTGCAATTTTTAAATCGCGCGCGGGAAAAAAAATATCAACACTTTTTACATTTAGGTCACAAGTCTATCGCCAATAAAAAATACGCCGATGCACTCAAGCATTTTTTTAAGGCCTCGCACTATATTGAAAATGGAGAAATCAATACATTGATCGCTTGGAGTTATTCTTTTCTTAACGATTTTGAAAACGCCAAAAACTTTTGTCTTAAATCCATGAAGCGCGATCCAGACTACGGCCCGGCCTACAACGACTACGGAAACTATTTATTGCTGGAAGGAAAAATGGAAGATGCCTTACGATTTTTTGCCATGGCCAAAAAAGCTGTGCACTATCAAAATCGCGAGTACCCCTACATAAATACGGGGCGAGTTTTTATGCAGATGCATCGCTATGAAGAGGCCTTAGAAGAATTTTCATACGCTCTCACCTACGCTCCTTACCACGAAGAGTTACACGAAACGGTCCGCAAATTAAAGGCCAGCTTAAAGCCAGTCAAAAATCCAATCTTTAAGAAAATGAAACCTCAAAATGAAAGTTTAGGCCATGAAACGAATCTTACTTGAAGCATTTTTTGAACGCTTGCTGCAAGCACATCAATACGAAGACTATGGGCCAAATGGCCTGCAAATAGAAGGTAAAGATGAGCTGCAAAGAATTGTCTTTGCGCTTTCGGCAACTCGCGAATCGGTGGAGTATGCCGTATCGGTCAAGGCCTGCGCCCTGGTTGTTCACCACGGTTTGTTTTGGAAATTTCACGGGCCAAAAACAATTACCGGAAGTTTTTATCATCGTGTGGCTCCGCTTATAAAAAATGATATTAACCTGTTTGCTTTTCACTTGCCCCTCGACGCTCAAATAGAAATGGGCAATGCCAAAACAATTGCCGATTTATTGCAGTTACATAATATTCGCCCCTTTGGAGAAAATAAAAAAACATATTTAGGTGTTTCGGGAACACTTCCCGCAGAGCTCTCGGGATTAGAACTTAAAAATTTATTAGAAAAAAAATTATCCCATCCGGCCCTTCACGCATCCCCTTACGATCACCCACAAAAAAAAATTAAATCAATTGGGATTATCACCGGCGGGGCCAACTCCAAGTGGACTGAAGCGGCCAAAGAAAATCTCGACGCCTATATAACGGGCGAAATGAGCGAGCACGACTGGCACGATGCTCGCGAGGCAAATATTCATATGTACGCTTTAGGCCACGATGCCACTGAAACTCCGGGATTGCAATCTTTGGAAAAAAGAGTGCGCGAGGCTTTTCCTCTCTTAGAAACTCATTTTTTTGCTTCTCACAATCCCGCTTAAAAAATTTATTTTTTCTTTAACGAGAGAGTTAATTCAAAGGTGGCTACGGGTGCACTGTCTCCGGAAGATGGAACAAAAGCATCCACTAGCACAGTCATATTATGGCGCTCGGTACTTGCAACAACTTTTTCGACAAAGGCTGCTACTTCTTTTGCTTGAGTGCAACGAAAGTGCACATCGCCGTGGGCGCGCTTTAAAAAATTGGCCTTAAAATCTTTAAACGATAGTGCAACATTTTTTTTGGACTTGCGAATTTCTTCCATTGCGACTAAGCCACCGGCCAGATCTGCCCCGGTACAAAGCACCCCAAAATACATGGAGTTTAAATGATTTTTCGTGCGACGGTTAAAGGGAATTTTTATTTCACACATTTGATCGCTCAATTCTAAAACCTTGGGGCCAACCCAAAAGATCATGGGCACTTTTAAAAAGCCAAAGAGCTTCACGAAAATATTTTGTTTAGTGAGTTCAGAAAGTGGCAGCGATTCGATGAGTTTCATTTTAAATTCCTTTAATAAATGGTTGTTTATTTTTTTAGTTGAAGAATTTTTTCAAAGCCGCGATCAAACATCTTTTGCAAATGCTTATCGATGTCATTTTCCTCTAAGTAGAGGGCCATGGCTTCGGTCACACCTTTTTTAGAGGCCACTTTAGAGTAGAGATCTAAAAAATTCAAGGAGGATGATTGATCCATCGCTTGAGTCGTTGCCCCTTTAAGCATCTGGAGCAATAATAACTCTGATGAGCATGGCAGGGAAATTTTCTCTCGTGCACAGTCCTCTTTTAGTTTAAGCGCCATAAAATGCAAGAGATGATATAAAATTCCCGGCATCGATGCCGTATATGTCGTTAAGTGATCGATGTGCTCTTCGCTATCAAGACTTATAAATTGTCCCGCTTCTAAAAGTAAATCTTTAATCCATGGAAAAGATTGATCGCCGTAGCTTAAAATAATTCCTTCTTTTTTAGCGATAGATAAATTGGCCATTAGTCTTACCACTCTTCCTGGAGTCGTCTGAAATCGATGAGCGATTTCATCTCGCGACGATCCTGCCAAGATGGAAACGATGGCACTGGAATTAAAAACATCCAAGGAAAAATTTAAATCGAGCTCGTCGAGTTGTTGTGGTTTCACTCCTAAAAATAAAGCATCAATTGCTTTGATTTGATGCTTAACAAACTCCGATTCCGCGAGGCTCTTAAGAGCAATCCCCTGAAATTTTTCGGCATAGAATTGGGCCTTATGAAATGTGCGATTAAAAAAATAACAGCAAAAACGCACTCCACATTTTTGCTCCAACTGCGCCTTATTTAAATTGAGATAATCGATAAAGGCGCCATTCATGGAGCCCGTACCGCAAAATAAAAGATGATATGTTTTCAAAAAACCTCTTCTTTAAAAAATTAATTATTTTCTAAATCCAGTGGAGCTCCATGCCTCATGGTATTGACCGCAAATGAACGCACCCAAGTAAAATGCAGCAAATGACTCTCAAAATCTTGCGGCCTTGGGGCATCAAAACTGGTTAATACTTTTCGCATGCGTAGATCAAACTCGCGGCCCTCTTGGTATTTAAAAACATAATTTTCGATGTCGTTTAAACTTCCGTCGAAAATTAAAACCGAAAGTTTCGGTTGATTGAGAGCTTTTTTCATCACCGAGAGCGAAGCCATGCAAACATCTACATTGTCTTTGGAAAATCCCGCTTCCATTAATGCGTCTTTTAAGCGCATCCAAAACTGATAGGATTTTTTATTGCGACAAAGAATACTCATCGAAGTTCCCTGAATGATCCCGGAGAAAACTTGCAACAAGGTTTCCGAAGTTGGCTTTGCATTCACAGAAATAAAGAGGGCGTGCTCCGGCCGTAAATTAAAACGGTTAAATGAAAGTTGGCCTTTGATTTCTTTATTTTTATGCTCATCGTAGAAAAAACTTAAATAATTTTTTTCCAACCACTGAGAGTAATCCTTCAAAATATTTTTATGGATTGGCCCCACACCTTGATAGTAAAATTCAAAATGAGAATGAAACTGGCGCAAGAACTTAAGCATGCGCGACAAGCGAGAGTGAGCATTTAAATGCGATGGGCGCATATTGTGTAACTCGTAATCGACTCCCTCTTCCGTGGCCATCGACTCATCCATAAAATGGTTTTTTGGTCGCTGTAAAAAAGAGGACAAGTAAAAGGTACTCCCCGCCTTAGGCCCCGTTCCCGAAAGCTTAAATCCACCAAAGGGCTCGATCGCAACGCGCGCTCCAGTAATGGTGCGATTGACATAAATATTTCCAGCTTCCAATTGTAGAGATAAATAATCGATATCGTTTTGCGACTGAGAAAAGATCCCACCTGTAAGCGCGTACTCAGTGGAATTAAATAATTTGATTGCTTGATCCAAAGTTTTAAAACTCATCAGATGCGCCACCGGACCAAAGAGTTCTTTTTGGGCGTAGCTATCTTTATCAAAAGCGCGATCGTAAGGAAGTTCAATTAAAAGCGGACCTAAACAAAGCGAATGAGCAAAAGAAAATTTATCATTTTGTCGATTGATTAAAACTTTTCCACCCACGCGATGAGCTTCTAAAATGGCTTCTTTACCTTGTCGTTTCAGCCGCTCTAAATCCTGGGAAGAAATAATGGGATTTATCGTCGTGCTAAATTCAAAAGCGGGGCCCACGTGAATATCTTCCAGCGCTTCTTTTAAACGCTCGGCCAATTTATCCTTCACACTTTCATGCACGATCACCCGCGAAAGAGCAGAGCATTTCTGTCCGGCGTGACTAAATGCAGATTTTAAAATGCCCGAAACAGTTTCATCCAATTCGGCATTTTGCGTGACGATAATGGCATTTTTTCCACCCATTTCAGTGATCGCTTGCGCTAGATATTTATTTCCATAACGCTCGTTTTTATACACTCTGCGATTAACAGTTTGAGCAATCATCATTCCAACTTTTTTTGATCCGGTAAAAACCACGGTGGCAAAGCGCGGATCATCCACTAAAAATTGGCCGACCGTTTCCCCTTCCGCTGGAAGAACAATGAGTTCATTTAAAGAAAGTCCCGCGCGATAAAAAAGTTCTCCCAATTTAAGTGCAACTAAAGGTGTTTGTTCCGCCGGTTTTAATAAGACCGTGTTCCCACTTACTAAGGCCGAAGCCACCATTCCACAGGAAATCGCCAAGGGAAAATTCCACGGTGCGATCACTAATGTGGGGCCGCGGGATAAAAGTGTGCGGTCGTCCTTTAAAATGCGATCCGCTTCGCGCGCATAAAAATTTAAAAAATCGATGGCTTCGTCCACATCGGCCAATGCTTCATTCATGGTCTTGCCTGCTTCGTAGACAATTAAAGCGGCCAAATCGAGTCTGGATGCCAACATAAGCGATGCAGTTTTAACTAAGAGACTGGTGCGAAATGCGATCGATGTTTCGGGAAATGGCCCCGATTGATAGGCTTCTGCCAGTATTGAAAGTGCTCGCTGTCCATCTTCAATGGTTGCAAATTGCAGCGTGCCCACTACGCATTCTGTTTGCGAAGAAGATCGAATGCTCACTGTTTCGCCGTGAAGTTTAAATGGATTTTCGAAGTGCGCTCCCAATTTTAAAGTGGCATTCGAAAAAGCATTTTTAAAATCGCCCAATTCATGTTGTAAATAAGAACGAAGGGGGGTGATATTAAAAAAGTCATCGCCCAATCTTCTCGCCATTTCATCGATATCACTTTTTCCTTGTTTTAATTTATCGTCAAAAAGTGTTTCCGCAGAGCTTAAACTCAAACCTTTTTTATGCGAGCGCATGATCGTGAGCACGCCAACTTGAGAAGAGTTTTCCATGATTCTTCTCACCAAATAGGCCATGCCGACTAACAGCGATCCAACAGGCATATAATTTCTAGTGGCCCAACCCATTTTCGCTAGCGCGGTCGAGAGCGCTTCGTACGTCATGTGCAAGCATTGATGTTCGATCGCCATAATCTGAGGGAAATGAGTTTCGCGCAAAGCTTCGGCAAATGCATGATCGGCAAAATTATGAGAGGCGATACACAAAGTGAGATGGGGGTGGGCTTCGTAAATAGTATAAATTAATTTTCTAAAGTTGAGATCGGTTTCTTCTTTATTTAAAAATTGAGGCGCATTAAAACTATAGACTTGAGCCTCCACCGTTTCGGCGTCCCAATAAGCCCCTTTGACAATTCTCACTGGCATATTGAGCTTGCGCTCCTTCGCTAAGTCGATAATTTGTTTTAAATGAACTATGGCATCTCTTAAATATGCCTGCAGCACAATTCCGGTTTTATCAAAACCCGCGAGTTCCTCGGTAGAAAGTAAAAGTTTCTTATAGATACTAAAAACTAAATCGCGATAGTGATAATGTTCGGCATCGATATTGATAAAAACATTTTCTTGCATGGCCTTGATCAAAATTGTTTTTAAGCGCGGAGCTACCAATTGATAGGTTTGATCGAAGGCTTCCGGTTTAAAATCCGAACAGAGCGCGGAAACTTTAATCGAGACGTGGGCGCGATTAATTCCGGCGCGATTTAATTCGCCAACGGCAACGTGTTGTTTAAACCCTTCGATTAACTTTAATACTTCTTTAAAATATTTATCCGCTTCCGATTCAGAAACAACCAACTCTCCCAATTGATCGAGCGTCACATCTCGCCCGGTGTTTTTTAAATCTTTGAGCGAGTCTTCGGCCAGTTCGATACTTTCGCCTGCAATAAATCGCTTGGCCATGGTGCGGACACTTTTTCGAATCATAAAAGCGAGCACTCGCGGCGGCGTACATAAACTTATAAAGTGTGCGGTCTTAATTAGAAAAGTGAGGCGCTTATTGAGCGCGCGGTCCTGACCTTTTTTATTATTTTTAAATGCTTTTTTATTGTCCTTTATAAATCGCCTTAAAGCTTCCAACAAAATTCGCTTCACTTCTTTGCCACTTTGATCGTGATCGAGCGAAGGTAAGATCGCCAAAAATTTTAGAAGATGAATTCTTAAAAGTGCGTACTGGGCCGTTAGTCCCAAAAGAAAATCCGACAATCCCTCGAACATTGAAGGCATGTAGGCATTGATATGGCCGAGCAATTTTTTAGTTAATTCTTTTTCCAACTCTTTCGTTTTTTGAAAACTAGCTTCACTGTAGTCGACTAATTGATATCGTTGACTTACAACTTGAATAATCGAAGGAAAATTTTTGTAACTTAAGCTCGCCATTTTTTCGGCGTGAACTCGCAACTCCAAAATATCGGGATGGTTCATCGATACAATCTCGGCATGCGAAAGGAGAAAAAGTTCCGCAGACATTTTAGGAGACATTAAGCGAATGACTTTTTCCTTGAGAAAAACGCCGATTAAAAAAGGGGTGGAATGAATCGATTCTTGAAAGCGAAAATCGTAATTGTGTTTAATCGCACTCATTTCTTGAAAATAAGTTTCGCAATCTAATTGAAGCCTCGTTTCCAATTTTTCATTGGTACGACAGAGTAAATGCTCAAACTCGCTGGGATAAAAAACAGTCCAAACGTCTTCAGAACTTAATTTATCCAGATTGTTTAGATTGGAATGAAATGAAACCGATTGCATTTTATAAAAGCATGCTTGCTTATTAAAGGACTCGGGAACTGCGTCCAGACTTTTAAAAAAATGATGATTGAGATTTTGACTCGAATCGTTTTGAGTTTGTTCGAACATGACTTATCCTTGGATAGATGCTTCCATAGAAACCTTAATTCTTTGCGGTTCTAGATTGAGTTCTTTGATAAAATTTTCCGGCGTCACCAATAAATCAGCGCTTTTTTTAAAGGGCTCGACAAATTGATCGTGCATCGGTTTGACTTGTTTAAAAAATTGTCGGTAAACGCCAATGCCCGTTCGCCCTCTTTCCGCCACGTCTCTTTTCAAACGGCGCTCGAAGCGCAGCTCTTCATCGGTATCCATAAAAACACAGCGATCGAAAAGTGGTCTTAAATAATCGATGGATAAAAGTAAGATCCCATCGACAATTATTATTTTATGGGGGTGAATGGTTTGAGTTTTTTCGATTCTTTTGTGGGTGGCAAAGTCGTAGATGGGGACTTCGATACTCTCGCCTCTTCTAAGCATTTCAAGATGGGTTTTTAATAGGGGGAAGTCCAGCGCATCGGGATGATCAAAATTCACTTTGCCGCCATCTCCATCAAAATGCTGACTTTGATCGATATAATATGAATCTTGTCCCAAACAAACTGCTTCACTCTCACCCAACAATTCATAGAGCCGCCGAGCAAACGTTGTTTTACCCGATCCACTCCCTCCAGCAATCGCAATGATGTATGGTCTATTCATAGTGAAAAATGATAGCCCAACCATTTTCTCTTTGACCAGTAGAAAGTCGTAAGAATGTGTCCCACGCCTTGAAAACTTTCCAAGCTTCAGTATACTAATTATAATGAAACTTTTCTTAATTCCATTTACTGTCTTTATTATGGCCAATCGGGCAGTCGCGGCTTCAAATCTTGCACCGGAGCTTTCGAATTTAAATTCCGAGGAAGAATCGCGCGACTATAGACCGATTTATCAAATGCAGGACTTGCAAGTTTTAAGCGTGGAAAAAAACTACGAAGAATTTTTTAAACACGCTTATGATTTAAGGCCCAGTGCGCGCAACGAAGAATGGGCAAAGCTCTACACCAAGATGGCCTTGGGATTTTTGGACTTTTTAATTCTTAAAAAAGATTTTTCCTCGCGCCCCCAAAAAATAGTCGCCCACTTAGGCGAGCAGGCGATGCTTAAAAAAAACCTCGCCTTTATTCATAAGTTTGAACAGTTTTATAAACTAAGTTCAATTGATTGCTTAAGTTTTCATCCCGATAAAGAGCAATGTCTTTTAAAAATTGAAGATTTTTTCACTCGCTCGTCTCGCGATCCCGATTGGGCCTTTCAAATAATGGAAAAAATTGAAGCGGTCACTCCCTTAAAAACGCCCTGGATTCTCTATGAAGCGATGATTTACGATCAAGCTCAAAAAATTTACTGCCAAAAAGAAAGTGTCTTTAGAGGGATCGTGGATCGCACACTCACCCTAAGTTTCGAACCGACATTTATCGAAAAATTTAGCGCAAGACCCTTTAAACTTTTGCGCTCCATTGTCGCTTCAGACTGCCTGCAAGCAACACTTAAGTGGATTAAAACCTATTTACTCCAAGGAGCTTTTGAAGGAGCTAAGGCCGAATTTTTCTTTAAACTGTTGGAGGATGCAAACCTTGAGTTTCCGCAACTCATCGAACTCACCAAAGATGACCGCGCCACTTTTTATCTGATTTACCTACTTAAAAATCCACCCAAAGGCGAAACATTAAACTACGCTTGGAAACAAATCGAATTGTTTGGAGAAAATTATAAACTACGCGAACAAACTTATCAGAGAATCAAATCTCTCGATTTTATCGATCGCGAAATCCAAAGACTAAAGAAGCTTGGGCCCGATGGCCCCGATCGCGATTTAGGCCTAAAAGTGCATTTAAATAAGTACTTTCCCGAGCTCTTGAAGAATCATTTAAAGAATCAAGTTTTATAAAAACATTTTAAAAAAAGGCAAAAAAAAACCCAGTCAAAGACTGGGTTCTTTAAATTTCATTTGATCAGAAATTAAGAAAGGTGCTTTCCTACGATTCCTGCTAATTCGAACATAGTAACTTCTTTTTTACCAAAAAGTTTTGCTAATTTATCGTCAGCAATGATGTTTCTTTTGTTTTTTGGGTTTTGAAGATTGTGCTTCTTGATGTAATCCCAAATTTTAGAAACAACTTGTGTTCTTGGCAATGGCTTATTTCCTACGATTTCAGCAAGAGTTGCCGATGGAGTAAGAGCTTTCATGAAAGCTTCATTTGGCTTTCTAGCTTTTTTTACTTTTGGAGCTGCTGCTTTTTTAGTTGTAGCTTTTGGAGCTGCTGCTTTCTTAGTCGTAGCTTTTGGAGCTGCTACTTTTTTAGCTGTAGCTTTTGGAGCTGCTTTCTTAGTAGCTTTTGGAGCTGCTTTTTTAGTAGCTTTTGGAGCTGCTGCTTTTTTAGTTGTAGCTTTTGCTTTCTTTTTAACTGCCATGGTGTGTTCCTCCGTTAGGTTAGACAGTGAGTGTGTATTGTTGTTGTTTCAATTTTAATCTGTCTTATTTAAATTATTGCTCGAAGAATTTCATCATGTCTATAGAAAAAAAAAGATTTCGCAAAAAAAAATATTTTTTTTCCCTCGTAAAACACGACAACTCTACTTGAGATCCTTGATCCATTCGACCACTGTCCCCTGCGGGCCCATGCGATTGGGCGTTTTCACGTAGGAGTGACTTTCATTGAGAGAATACATTCTAAAGTTATCAATACGGCAGTAGTGCACGATGGATTTAAGGCGATTTTCTCTCGCAACTTTCTCAAAAAACTCTTTCATCTTATGGGAAAAGCCACTGCCTTGATAGTCGACCTTGATCGCGGTGTTTTTAGTGAGGAGTTTAGAATTTTCGACTTTATAGAATAAAGCGGCGATCACTTCGTTATTTAAGTTCATAGAGTAAAGCTCCCAACCCTCTCCCACTTCCTTTTTGACTTCGTCGTAGGTCCATTTAAAATCGGGCGTATCGGAAAATGCATCGATGTTGTAATTAATGATTTCTTTGATGTCCGTTTCCGACTTTGCTTTTACAAATTTAAGTTTATTCATCGAAAGCTCCCGCTTTTAAAAGTATTTTATGATCTTCAATGCCACTGTGCCTAGATGGACAGCTTCGAAATATAGAGCGCTAAATCGGCCATGTCAGTTTCAGAGAGCTTGTTTAAAAAAGGCATCATCGCTTCATTTTTTCTCAGCTTTTGCGCCTTCATATCTTTTAGTTGTTTTAAAATGTACCAATCGTATTGTCCGCTCAATTTGGGAGCTTTCATCGCTGGATTTCCCTCGCCATTTTGTCCGTGACAAGAAATACACTGCTTAAAAAGTTCCGCCCCTTTCTCGGCATTTTGTGCTTTTAAAACGGCAAAGGGAGAAAAACAGATTAATGCGCAAGATAAGATTAATTTTTGAGATAATGAATTTTTCATGAAGATTCTCCAATGATTCCCAAGATGGTTTTCTCATAGTATATTGAAAAACTATCATAAACTTTTGTGCCATTTACGGCAACACTTTTTGGGAATGATGATAAAGAGTCGGACCAAAAGCAAGGATTACAAATCGATCATGGCACGTAAGAAACAAAATATCCTATGCCTAGGCCCCATCGATAGCATCAGCATCACTCGCGAGCTAAATAATCTACTTCGCCAAAAGTCTTTTGCGGCCATTTATTTGGTGGATGGAGGGTTCCTTCACTTTAAAAAGCTTAATGCCAAACTCCAAAAAAAATATCTCCCCAAAACTTTTTGGGTGGGCGATGGCGACTCGCTTCGCGAATGTCATTCTTTAGTCAAAGCACTTTTTAAACACTTCCCAGACAAGCAAAAATTTTTCCACTCGCCGATAAAAGACGCGAGCGACACTAAACTCATGCTAAAATTGCTCCAAAAAAATTGGATGCAATCCAATGGCTCCCCTCCCGACATATATGCCTATGGATTTCTCAATTCTGGAGCGGCTACAACCACACCAATCAAAGAACAAAGACTCGATCACTTGCTTTGCAATGTGGGTGAATTTCATCGCTTTTCCAAGCGAAATAAGTCGACTTTATTTTTAGATCGCAAGGCCATTATTTTGCCCGCCGGCAAACACCAATTTAAAATCGAGGGTCTTTTTTCACTGATCTTTTTTCAAAAATCGCGAGTGAAATTAATGGGGCAATGCGATTACACACTGCCCGAGGGGGCAATCATTCAGCCATTTTCAAGTCATATGCTTTCTAATATCGGGCGCGGAAAAGTGAGTTTGGACATTCAAAAAACGGCCCTACTTACTTTTTCTTAATATTTATTTTCGCGGCAAGGCTTTCCACGCGGTCCAAGTGCCCCTTGGTTCTTTGGGCCATTCCTTGATAGGCCGCGAGCAAATCGAGCGAGGTGTGCAGGTCGTGGAGATAAGAAATCTTCATCGCTTTTTTTGTCATGGCAAGTGCGGTGGGATCTTTTTGTAAAAGACCGAGACAAACATCGATGGTTTTTTCCAGCAGTTTGTTTTTATCGTCTTCACCTTCGAGCATAAAATTAAGCAATCCATATTCGTAAGCCTTAGCACCGGCCACCCACTCACAGGTCATAAACATTTGCATCGCACGCGAAAAACCGATGAGCCGAGTGAGAAAAAAAGTCCCCCCGTCGCCTGGCACTAATCCCAATTGATTAAATGTTTCGGCAAACTGAGTGTGAGTGCTTCCCACTCTAAGATCGCACATACAGGCCAGGTCGCAACCAGCTCCCACCGCACGGCCATTAACCATTGCGACAACGGGGGTGGAAATCTCTTCCATGGTTTTGGGAATTTGTTGAATGCCGTGGCGATATTTATTCATAAGCTCCACGCTATCTCCGCCAAACATACCACTTTGCTCGATCATGTTTTGCACGTCACCACCGGCACAAAAATTTTTTCCACCGCCGGACAACATCATCACTCGAATATCGGGGTCGCGATCGGCGAGCATCAAAACTCGACAAAGCGATTCGATCATTTCCATACTAAAGGCATTGGAAGCCTCTGGACGATCGAGTTCGATATGCAAGAGATGCTCTCTAGGTATGGATAGTTTTAAATCTTTGAGCTTATAGGTTTTGATCCAATCGGTTATTTTTTGCATGATGAATCCTTTTGGTTAGATATAAAAATGGTCGCTTAATATTAAATATTGCTCTAAAGCAGCGAAAATAATTTTGAAGGAGATTGTTTACCCAAACGATTTAAAATAAATGTCGACGCTGCTTTTAGTTTTAATAGATCAATCCCCGTTTGCAGCCCCTGTTGGTGCAACAAATAAACCACATCTTCCGTGGCCACATTTCCCGTGGCATTGAGAGCATAAGGGCAACCGCCTAAACCACCCGAAGAGGCATCGAAGGTTTTAATGCCACTTTCAAGCGAAGCATAAATATTAGTAAGGGCCATTCCACGCGTATCGTGAAAATGCATGGCAATGGATTCGAGTGGGCACTCAGAGGCTAAAGCCTTGATGACTTCTTTCACCGCTTTTGGTGAGGCAATACCGATAGTGTCGCCTAGAGAAATTTCAAAGGCTCCCATGGCGTAGCATTGCTTGGCGATTTGCACCAACCGCTTAAGGGGCGTCGCCCCCTCGTAGGGACAGCCAAAGGCCATGGAAATATAGGCCCGCACTTTTGTATCGGGAAGTTGATCTTTTTTTATTTCATCCATCACCGCTTGCATTTTAACGAGAGATTCGTCGATCGATGTATTAATATTTTTTTGGTTAAAAGTTTCGGAATTAGATGTGAAGAGTGCAAAATGTCGACAGTCGAGTGCTTTGGCTTCTGCCAATCCTTTTAGATTGGGGATGAGGACGTATTGGCTTTGAAAAGGTTGAATAGCTGCATCACCCTTATTTAAAAGAGTTAAAAGTTCGCGAGCGTCTTTTAGTTGCGGGATTTTATCTGGGCGTACGAAACTGGTGACTTCTAATTCTTGCACTCCTGCCAACTTTAGCAAGCGAATATACTGCGCTTTATCTTCGACCGACAACATTGTTTTTTCGTTTTGCAAACCATCGCGCGGGCCCACTTCGACAATGCGGATAAAATCACTCGAAGAAGTTTCATGAACAGACATAGACATTCCTTGACTATCAATAAAAAAATTATACTCCTCGCTGATTAATTTTCAAGTATTGAAAATTAAAAAATACCATCAAGTGATTTCGACCAGTAATTTTTTAGCTTCGACCATTTGATTTTCGCGATAAAAAATATGCGTCACCACACCGTCTTTGTCGGCATAAATAGTGTGCTCCATTTTCATCGCTTCCATAATAAGTACCGCTTCTCCCGCGACGACTTGAGTCCCTTGGTCCTTTAAAATTTTTAAAATTTTTCCCGGCATGGGAGAAAGCATTGCGCCTTTTGACAGTTCATTTTTATTAGACGACTTGTGAAAATGCGCAAGATGCTCGACGATTTCTTTAGGGCCTTGATCAGAAGCTAGCTCAAAACTAAAAAAGGCACTCTCTTTGGAATCGCTTAATAAGCGCACCATCGTGCGACGGTTGAGAAAGTGAAAAGCGAAAATACGCTCGCCCATCTTAATTAAGCGGGCAGTTTCAAAATGAAGCATGCCCGTCTCTTCGGTTTTTACCGCAAGTTGAAATGTCAGTTCACTTTTTTGATCGATTACCATTCGCTCGATCTGTTGAATATAAAGCTCCATGGGAAGATTAAAAAGTGCGCTGTCTTCTAAAAGGCTATGCACCTTAAAGTAGACTGGAGCTTGCAAAGAGCGAAAGGCGCGAGCACTTTCTAAAGCATAGAGCTTAAGCCCTGAAAAAAGACCCGCCGTAAAAAATTTTTCTTCCCTACTAAGCATCGGAATTTTTAAATCATCGGCGTGGGTTTTTACAAAGTGAGTAAAGGTTTCGCCTTTTATAAAAGCGGGATGGTTAAAAATTCGTCGCAAATAATGGCGATTGGTTTTTAATTTTTCCCCGTGAAAAAAAACGGATGACAGTTGTTCGCGCATCAAAGAAATCGCACTTAAGCGATCGCGCCCGTGGACAATTAATTTTGCCAACATGGGGTCAAAGGACACACCCACTGCATGATTTTCTAAATAGCCCGTGTCCAAACGCGCCGGAGAAAGTTCGAGCGATGAGTTAGATGAGCTGTATGAAGATTTGTGAGAAGAACTCAACTCACCCAAATAATCAATTTTTCCAATGCTCGGTAAAAAGTGATGATCCGGGTCTTCAGCGTAAAGTCGCACTTCGATGGCATGGCCTAAAATTTTTAAATCTGATTGTTTAAAATTAAGCGCCTCACCGCGAGCGATTCTGATTTGCCATTCGACTAAGTCGAGGCCCGTTATTTTTTCTGTGATGGGATGCTCGACTTGTAAGCGAGTGTTCATTTCTAAAAAATAAAACTGCTCGATGCCATTTTTTAAATCCTGTTCTAAAATAAACTCGATGGTCCCCGCCCCTAAATAATTCATCTCGCGAGTAATTTTAATCGCGGCATCTGTCATCTTCTGGCGCAAATTCTCACTAAGGGCTGGACTGGGAGCTTCTTCAATAATTTTTTGGTATCTTCTTTGAATCGAACATTCGCGCTCGAACAAATGAAAATGATGGCCGTGCTGATCGCTTAACACTTGCACTTCAATATGCCGGGGCGATTCTAAATATTTTTCAAGAATTAATGTATCATCTTTAAAAGAAGCTAAGCCTTCGCGCTTTGCCTCTTCATAAGCTTTTTGAAATTCTTCCTCGCGATAAACCACCCGCATCCCTTTACCACCACCGCCGGCCGAGGCTTTAAGTAAAACGGGAAAGCCCATTTTACAGGCTTCTTTTTTCATGACGTCCAAGGCCTGATCTTTTCCGTGATAACCGGGAATAGAGGGAATATTCCATTTTAAAATAGCTTCTTTAGAACTTAATTTATCCCCCATCAAAGCGATATTTTCCACTCGAGGGCCGATAAATATTATATTGGCCGCGATCACTTTTTCGGCAAACAAAGCGCGCTCGGATAAAAATCCATATCCGGGATGGATCGCATCGACAGCATATTTTTTTGCAATCGATAAAATCAGTTCTTCATTGAGATAAGTTTCTTGTAAGGTTCCATCACCCAGTAAATGCCACTCGTCGCCCATCATGGCGTGGGGAAGATGCTTTTCTTCCTCAGTAAAAATAGTGACTGTAGCGATCCCCATTTTGCGCGCCGTTTTTATAATTCGAATTGCGATTTCACCGCGGTTGGCGATAAGAATTTTTTTTATAGTTTTTACTTGCATGGAACCCTCTAAAATTGTGGCTTGCGTTTTTCTAATAGTGCCGTCATTCCCACTTGGCCTTCGTCGCTTTTTCGCAAATCCGCGATGAGCGACGTGGTGTAATTTTTTATATTATTATTTTTGCTTTCTTCATTGTCATTTGAGAGCAGCATGGACTCTAAATCAAATATTAATTTTTTGGTCGCTCTTTGCGCGTTGGGGGCAAGCGACTTAAGTAAAGATTTTAGATCCCGTATTTTTTCCTCCCACTCTAAACCCTCAACAACTTCGTGTACCAAACCCATTTTAAGAGCATCCATGGCCGAAAAATTTTTGCCGGTGATAAAAAATGCGCGGGCAAAACTATGTTGAATTTTTTTATACACAAAGGGAGAAATCACCGCCGGAGCAAGGCCTAGCTTGACCTCGCTAAAACAAAATTGAACCGATGATAAACACAATACATAATCGCAAACCGCCAACAGTCCCACTCCTCCGCCAAAGGCATTTCCCTCGACCAGCGCGATCACCGGAATGGGACATTCATTTATGGTTTCAAACATTAAAGCAAGCTTTAAGGCATCGGCGCGATTATCTTCCAAACTCGCCTCTTTCATTTTTTTCATCCACTCTAAATCGGCACCTGCAGAAAAAGATTTTCCCTCTGCTTTTAAGATCACAAATTTAACTAAAGCCTGTTCCTTTATCGCCTTAAACACTTGGGTGATTTCGGCTATCATTTCGCTATTAAAAGCGTTATGCACCTGTGGTCGATTCAAAGTTATTTCTAAATAATCTAAATCTTGCGAGGAAATGCTTATCCATTTTAAATCTTCCATTTTTTTTGTCCTACATTCTAAAAAGGCCGTAACGGCTTTCAGCAATTTCATTTTTTAATGTGACTTTAAAAAGCTTCGATAAAATTTCCCGCGTTTCAGCTGGATCGATGATGCCATCGTCCCACAATCTTGCCGTGGAGTAAAAAGCTGAACTTTCCACGCTGTACTTATCGAGAATCGGTTGCTCAAATTGTTGAACTTCTTCCGGAGTCATTTCTTTTTTGCCGCTTTCTTTTAGCCCCATTTGTCGCACAGTACTTAAAACTTTAGCCGCTTGCTCGCCGCCCATCACGGAAATGCGAGCGTTCGGCCACATCAGTAAAAAGCGCGGAGAAAAAGCTCTTCCACACATTCCATAATTTCCCGCACCGTAAGATCCACCAATTATTAAAGTGATTTTTGGAACCGATACACAGGAGACCGCAGTGACAAGTTTCGCTCCGTGTTTGGCAATCCCTTCATTTTCGTATTGTTTGCCCACCATAAAGCCAGTGATATTTTGCAAAAACAACAAGGGAATTTTTCGCAGGCCACAGAGCTCCACAAAGTGAGCACCTTTTAAGGCACTTTCCGAAAATAAAATTCCATTGTTGGCAATAATCCCAATGCTTTCACCTTGAAGTTTCGCAAATCCACAGACCAGTGTTTCTCCATAGCGCGGCTTAAATTCAAAAAATTGTGAACCATCTACGAGCCTGGCGATAATTTCTCGCACATCAAAACTTTTTTTACTTTCACTCGGAATAATTCCATAAATTTCTTCGGCAGGAAAAAGAGGCGGTGGAGAATTTTCGCTTAAACTATCGCGCGCTCTTTTGTATTTTGGCGAAGAACTAATTTGTTCAAAAATATTTTTGGCAATTAAAAATGCTTCTTCTTCATCGCCGGCAAAGTGATCGCTCACCCCCGACAATCGCGTATGCACATCGGCGCCACCCAACTCTTCGGCTGTCACCTCTTCGCCAGTCGCTGCTTTCACCAAAGGAGGGCCTCCTAAAAAAATCGTGCCGTTATCTTTGACGATAATGGTTTCGTCACACATCGAAGGAACGTAAGCTCCTCCGGCCGTACAAGAACCTAAAACGATTGCAATTTGCGGAATGCCCATTTTGGACATTTGCGCCTGATGATAAAAAATTCTTCCGAAATGATCGCGATCGGGAAACACTTCGTCTTGCTTGGGTAAAAAAGCTCCCCCACTATCGACTAAATACAAACAAGGTAAATGATTTTCCATGGCAATTTCTTGCGCGCGCAAATGTTTTTTGACCGTAATCGGATAGTACGTCCCGCCCTTAGCTGTCGCATCGTTGGCGACGATCATCACATCGATTCCGGCGATCTGGCCGATCCCTGTTACGATCCCTCCCGAGGGAACTTGATCGCTGTAAAGATCCAACCCAGCTAACTGCGAGAGTTCAATAAATGAACTCCCAAAATCCACGAGGCGATCAATTCTTTCTCGCGCTAAAAGCTTTCCGCGTTCGCGGTGCTTTAAACGGGCCTTCTCTCCGCCCCCTAAAAAAACTTCATCTCTGCGTTTTTTTAGTTGCTCCATAAGAGCTATGTAGGATTTTTTTTGCGATGAAAAACTTTCCGATTGCACATCGATTGAAGAGTGAAGCACTTCCATAAAACTCCCTAGAATTCATTGTGTCTTAAATCTAGATTATTTTATAGAAGAAAAGAAGCTCCTTCAAGGATTGTATTCTCTATAATATCCAGGCGTGCTTTTATTTGTTTTTGGAAGGGGAGAAATTGCCCTAGAGCCGTTGGTTGGGAGAGCAATTTTTTTCTTGATAAATTTGCAATCTTCAACTTTTAAACTCGTTTCTTTTCCAAAGGGACAATTGACGACATATTTCACTAATTCGCCTACTCCAGCTCGATCTTCAAGTAAAACAAGGTACTCTTTTTGGTTGGCTTTAAATTGTTCAATGATGGCCATTTTAATCATTTGTTCGGTGTATTCCTGATTCCAAATTGCTTTTACTGGAAGCCTCACATCGAACTTCAGTTCCCCCGCAGGTTTACTTATCGTCGATGTGGAAGTTGAATTTCCACTAGCTGATAGATTTGCTGTAGGCCCCGTTGATAAATCGTTGACGCCAGAAGAAATCGATCTCGTATTTTGAGTTGGAGCTATAGAATAGGAACTCGCAGAATTGCCATTTGAATTGAGATTATTAGCTCCTGTCATTTCAGATTTTCCTGTTGTTCCTGTTGTTCCGGTTGTCGCAGAGTTTGCTTTAACATTCCCAGATGGAACCCCCATTTGAGATTCTATCTGTTCTGGATTTGATTCATTTGATCCTATAGAATCTCGCCTTACTCTTATAGCGTTGTCAGGATTTTTTCTAGTTCTTCTTTCACCTTTTGATAAAGGGCCATTTGATAATGTTGCAGTCCCTACAGCTAAGGGAGTTTCCACCATCGAAGAAGAAGGTATCGGAAAAGCCGTTGGCTTTAATTCTTCAGAACTTTGATTTAAATTAGTCGCATTTAAATTATTCGCATTTAAATTAGTCGCATTTAAATTATTCGCATTTAAAGGAGGAGTGACACCATTACTTTTTCCACTCTCCACTGAGCCTGGATTTTTTTGCACACTATTTTTCACCTCTGCGACTTCGGCAGTTGATGCCTCGGGACTTTTTAGAAAATTATCCACTTGATTTTCCATTTCTCGATCTGTCGTCTTACTGGAAACAAAATTAGAATTTCGCGATGCATTTTTTAATCGAGTGATAAATTCTTGTTGGTTGTAAGCTGATTGATTAGGCGGATTTTGTTCATTAAGTATTGATTCAGACAAGGAATTTTTATCCAATTTAAATTTCTGAATCACCTGACAATAACCGAGTTTAACTCCAATTTCGTCGCTCATATCTTTCGCTGGTTTATCATTTAATTTAAACTCGACTTTATTCCACTCGGTTAACTTTGTTGGATCAATTTGATCGAAAACATTTTTTAGATTTTTTGAACTTAAACTTTTAGTTTTTTTCGCGAGAAATGTCTCTTGATACAGCTTATCTGCATCGGGATCGGTCAATTGATGGAAATTTTTATTGCTGGCAAGCGAGTTTAATTCTTGGGAAATTGATTGGCAGCTTAAAACATTGCGGCAACCATTATTTAACTCCCGATTCATCATTTGAGCTTGAGTCGCTTCAACTTTGGCAAACCACTCTCGATGGGATTTAGGGTTTGCTTTAATTTTAGACATTTGTTCAAAATACATTTTTAGTTTGAACGAATCTTGCTCCATGGTTGCAAGATAAGGATTATTCTTAAGCAATTCCCGCCGAGCCTGTGGGTCGCTTAACATTTTTTTAATACTTTTTTCAAACTCGCCCCCATCTTTTACATTCATGAGTTGACTAAAATATTCCGCTCTTTCGTCAAAACTTTTATCGAAATCATTTTTAATAGTATCAAGAATATTATCGACCCACATATCGCGAGCGACGGGCAAGTTGAGGGCTTCATAAATTTGCTTAAATTCACAGGAGTTTTCTTTTTCTTCCTTGCAAAATTTTTTGACACCATGTTTTTCCATGTAGTTTTTAAGCATTTGATCTTCCATGTACTGATCTATGCGCAAATCAAATAAATTTGCAAGCAACTCCCCTTTTATGGTTACTTCCTCACCCTCTTTCTTAAAATTATAAAGGTAGTCTTCGAAATCTCCCTTGGTGAGTTTGAGTAATTTTTCTTCCGACAATCGAGCATTTTTTCCCTTTAAACAATCGAGATATTTTTGACATGCATTCTCGCTAAATTCATTTAGGGTCGCCGCCTCTTGGCAAGTAGCATCGAGTGACAAATCTGATTGATGAACTAAATTTTCGAATATTTTTAGTTGTTGGGTATCGAGTGTCGACAGATCGATCTGGCATTGATTAAGTAAGTTACTACCTACTAAATTGATTTCATCAGCTTTTAAGTATAAACATGTGAACAAAAAAAGCACGGTTATCAGTTTCAAAAATTTCATAGCAACCCCAACAGAGAAGATGTGACTTTATCGGATTTGGGATTTTTGGCTTTAGTTTTCTTTAGTTGAGAATTTTACTTTCTAGTATTATTTGAATGCCCACGAATGATGGCAAAATAAAAATGATGATTGATCGTTGCCACATCAATTTTTAAACGTATAAAATTTAAGTCAAAAAGATGCTATAATATCTACTTCATCAAAAGGGAGAGCATATGACTCAATCTTCTCGCAACAACTTAAATGTACAAAAGCCATCTCAAGAAGAATGCACAGATATAACGTTGTCTCCCGAGCTTTCTGAGTATTGGGATCGAGCCTTTAAAAAATATCGCGTCCATAAGTCATACGATCATCTTCTGCTGGGAAATTTTCATCAGGCCAATATAAAATGGTTTGCCGGGGCAAAACTGAACATCACCGAAAACTGTCTGGATCGTCACTTAGAAAAAAATGGGCTGAAAACGGCACTTATTTTTGAACCCAATCATGAAAGCGAAGCGGCCCAGACTTTTACCTACAATCAATTGCACTTGGCCGTTTGTCGTTTTGCCGAATTGCTTAAAAAAATGGGCGTTAAAAAAGGCGACGTCGTTTGTTTTTATATGGGCATGACTCCCGAGCTTATGATGGGCGTGCTTGCCTGTGCCCGCATTGGGGCCGTACACTCTGTGGTGTTTGGTGGCTTTTCTCCCCAATCCTTGCGCGGTCGCATCGACGACTGCAAGCCTCGCCTACTTATCACTCACGACGGAGCATTTCGGGGCGATAAAATCATTCCCTTAAAACTTATGGCCGACGAAGCTCTTTCATTGAAGACAGATTGTGCTTTAAGTGTAGAAAAAGTTTTAGTGGTGAAAAGAACCATGGAAAAAATTCCAATGCAAGACCATCGCGATTATTTTTACGATGTGCTTATAAAAGACATGCCTATTTTTTCCAAGGCCGAATCGTGCGATGCTGAAGATCCATTATTTATTCTTTACACCTCGGGCTCGACGGGAAAACCCAAAGGGCTGATGCACACGACAGCAGGTTATATGGTGCATGCAGGTGAATCCTTTCGACAAGTCTTCGATCTAAAAGAGGATGATATTTTTTGGTGTACGGCCGATTTAGGTTGGATCACTGGTCATACCTATTTAACCTATGCTCCCCTTTTAAATGGCGTAACCACGGTGATGTATGAGGGCATTCCTACTTATCCCATGCCCGATCGTTTTTGGAAAATTATTGAAAAACATAAAATCACCATTCTCTACACTGCCCCCACGGCCATCCGCGCCTTGGAGAAATTTGGCCACGACATTCCCGCAGCTTTTTCCATGCCAAGCTTGCGTGTTTTAGGATCTGTCGGTGAACCAATCAACGAAGAAGCATGGGATTGGTATCATGAGTTTGTGGGAAAAAATCGCTGCCCCATCGTCGATACTTGGTGGCAAACCGAAACCGGAGGAATTATGATTTCTCCCAAAGCATTTGTAACCAAGTTAAAAAAAGCTCACGCCACCCAACCACTCGATGGCATTGTTCCTGTTTTATTAACTGAAAAAGGAGAGCTCATTAAAGAAATTGAAGCGACAGGACTTCTTTGCATCAATACCCCATGGCCTTCGATGGCCAGAACCATTTGGGGCGATCATTCGCGTTTTATTGAAACTTATTTTAAAACTTATCCCGGTTATTATTTTACTGGCGATGGAGCTAAACGCGATCGCGATGGCGATTATCGCATCACTGGTCGAGTGGATGATGTCATCAATGTTTCAGGCCATCGCATTGGGACGGCGGAAGTTGAAGACGCTATTAATTTACATCCCGACATAACTGAAAGTGCCGTCATTGGTTACCCCCACGATATCAAAGGACAAGGAATTTATGCTTTTGCCATTACTAAAATTCCCTTGGAAGAATTAAAAAATGACGAGCTTAAAAATAAAATCATGGCCGAAATAAAAGCAGTCGTTCAAAAGGCCATAGGGCCCATCGCAAAACCCGACGAGATCATTCTCACCGATGCATTACCAAAAACGCGCTCGGGAAAAATCATGCGAAGAATTTTAAGAAAAATTGTCGAAAAAGAATTAAATCAACTAGGCGATACGAGTACGCTCCTTAACCCGGAATGTGTCGAGACCATTATACAATTAGTGGAGAAAAATCGATCGCCATAATTTACACGCGCGCTTGAAAATCAATTAAGCGCACTTCAAAAATAAGATCACTATGGGGCGGGATAAGCGTTCCTAATCCTCTTTCCCCATAGGCAAGATTGGCCGGAATTTCGATCCGTCTGACTCCACCTTTCCCCATTCCCATCATCCCTTGGTAGAAACCTTGAATAAGCTTTTGGGAACTTAAAATATATTCTTTCGGGAGAAAATTTGCAGAAGTAGAAGCCGTGTGTGGTGCAAGGGTGGATTCAAAGAGAGTTCCGTTTTTAAAGTAACCAAAATGTTCAATAAAAATTTTCGCGCCCTTGGTGACAGAGCCTTCTCCTAAAATTAAATCCGTTACCTTGAGCACTGCAATCGATTCAACGGGATGAGCAGCAATTCGATCGGCAATAATTTTTTCTAAATGCGCTTCAATGGTTTTTTTAGCAAATGGGATTAATGGAGATTTTAAAAGTGGATAAATTTCTTCGATCATCTGATCCATAGAAAGATGTCTTTCGTAAGCGCTTTTAATTTCCTTCTCTCGAATTAGCCGATGATTGTACGTCTCGGCCACTTTATCAACACCGCCAATGCCGATGCCATGAGAGGGAAAGACAAAGGAAGGATTCATTGCAATCACCGCTTGCATGCTGTTAAAATACTTTTGCATATTACCTTCCGGCCTTAAGATGGCCACGGTGCCAATGGTTTGAATAAGATCGCTTAAAAATAAAAACTTTTTTGAATCGGGCATCAATCCCAACATGCCCTCGTCGTGACCGGGAAGCCACAATGCTCGCAACGGCTCTCCTAAATACGTTGTAAGTTCTTCCCCATCTTGTACAATGGAGACTTTACAATCGAGAAAATAATCCGCTCCTATTTTTTCATAGGTGTATTGACTCATTTTAATTGGAAGATTTAAATCTCGCGCTAGCTGATTGGAAAATTCGTAATGATCTTTGTGATGATGACTCAAAAAAATCGCGCCCTCTATTTTTTCCGGACATAATTTTTTTATCGTCGATAAAAATTTTTGATACTCATTTTCATCTTTGGGCGAGGGATCGACAATTAATTTATATTGATCACCGACCAAAAAACAATTGGTGCGATTGGCCGGTGGAAAAGTGTGCGAGAGTGGAAGCAATTGCCACAATCCTCCAATGGGTTGAATGTAAGGAACATACATATCTAAATCAAAATGATTGGTAAAATCTTGAAACTCTATTGATCGCGATTCTTTACTTTGGGCAAAATATTGCAAAATATTAATCGCCGGTGGGACGGCAAGCAACTCTCCGCAATCGTAGGCATGAAGAAAATCAATCGGTCTTTTCCATTCTCCAAAAAGAATTTCTTCGGGATCAAAACTAAAATCAATTTTTTCATTGAGCGTTATTTTAAAATAAGTGCTTTTAAATTGATAAGGATTAAAATCTGGCGTGATCGCCACTCCGAGCTCAGAAATTTCTTTAACAATATTTTGACGAAATCCTTCTAACAAATCAAAACGACATTCCTCTTTAACTTCGCGACAGAGTGCCTTTAAGTGATACAGTTGAAGATTTTTTCCACCAAAGTTAAAGGGAAGATTCTTTTGAAATTCGATGATCTCTAAATCCTCTTCATCGACCTTTCCTCCCGGGGCTGCGTGATAGCCGGGAAAAACTTTTAAGTAATGATGTCTTTTAATATAATAAATATATTCTTGCACAGGGTTCTTACTGTGATCTTCATACACAAATATGGCCGAAACAGCTTCTCTCATCTTGAAACCTTCTATCAGATAATTTTTTACATTGCAGGCTAATTTACCTGCATCTTAGCATAAAGATAAGGAAGTGTCAGACTGGATCCGGACAATTGCCATTTTTTTTCCAACTCGCCCAAGCTTTGTCTGTCGTCGAGGTTTGGCCGTAAAAATTGTGCACTCTTAAATTCTTCTCTCCAAATTAAATCTGGATCGAGCACAACTTCCAACTGTAAAGTTTTTTGATCATCGCGAAAGATTGCACTTTGATAAAACACTCTTTTAAGACTGGTTACTTGATGAGGAAAAAAAATCATTTTCTCCCGCTCGGTTGGGGAAAAGTTTAAAAGAGAACTCGCCGTCGGTTGTGCCAAATGCCAGGTGAGATTTTGCTGATTTTTTACTTTATCCAAAAAAGCAGTGGACACACTCAACTCATCCTTCGACTTTAAAAGTACCGAACTGGCCATCAACACATCGCTAATGTTGTATTTACTAATAATCGAAGCAACTCTACCCATTGTACTCGCATGAAATAAATAATCGCGGGAGTAAGCCTCCATGTAATAAATTTTCCATTTGTTCTTTTTACTTATTTTATTATTTTGAAGCAAAGTATCGACTAAAACCCGTCGCACATTTTCGCCATGTAAAAGCTTACGGTCGAAATCTTCAAGCATTTGATAGCTTTTAAAACGATCGCAAAGCGAGTTCATTTTTTTTATAAAAACATCAGGGTATTCTTTTCTGATTGCTTGCAAGAAGATTTCTTGCAACGTTTTTTGATGAGTCATTTTATTTTGATGGCAAAAAAAAGTGTCGACGACCAATATGTTTTTAGCCAAAGCCGAATTTAATAATAAAAAAGCAACTATTAAATACAACCAGGGAAAAAGTAAAGATCGTCGCATCACACTTCCATTAAAAATCTAAAGCAAAAGGCCAAAAGGAACTCAAGCGTTGTGAAAATTCATTATAAAATTTTCGATCGTAATTTTTAAGCGCCGATGATTTCTCCATCAAGTCTTTAGTCAACTCTTCAATTTTCCACTTTGTTTTGGGAAGCTTTCCGCGGGAAATATCGCGCGAATCGATGATCGCTTTATTCACAAAATCTGCCGCAACTAAACCGGTGATAAATTGACCGACGGTCGCATCTGTAATCGGTCTGCCAACGCTCTCGCGCAGGCGATTAAAGAACAAGTTTTGATCGGAGCCCATTCGATCGACCCACCCCGATTTGCGAGTAAAAATATTCCCCGATTTTTCATAGGCGCGATCGAGCATCAGCATTTCAAAGAGGGATTTAAGCGTTATACTTTTTATCGCATTTAACTCTTTATCGCCCCAATCGCTCTTATTTTGCACAAGTTTTCCCAGAACTTTCAAGTATTCTTCGCTGGAAAGAGAGAGCCATCCAGTTTTGTTATAAACGTCTCCAAGATTTGCATATGTTGCCGCGACAAAACTCGAACTGGCTTTTGGATTAATGCCTAAATATGGACTGGTAAATAAAACAGGAGTTTGATCTAAATTTAATTGTAAAGCTTCTCGCCCCACTTCAAGAGCTTTGACTTTTTCTAAGGAATCACCCGAGGTTGAAACTATCACAAAATGGTTATTTTCAATATTTTTGAAAAAATTATTTAATAAGCTCAGTTCTACTTGATCGCGGCTTGTGAGCACTAACCAAAGTTTATCTTTAAAAGCTTGAGAGAGAACCTCGCGACTTAATTCTTTTAAACTTAGATCGAGGATCGACACTTTTTCTCGTCCTCCCAATGATTGTATAGAATATAAAAGCGATGGTAATTCCTTATCGCTGTCAACAATAATTGCCGTGGTTTGTGGCCGATCGATAAAGGCAGATTTGGCCATAAACGCAATGGGATTTGAAACTCCAACAACCACATCGCCTATTTTGGCGACGACAGTTATTGCAACATTTCGATAGGTATCATTTTCATTACTAATGTTAATAAGCGCCGAAAGGTTTTCTGAATTTTGTCCTTTGGCCATTTTTTCTACGTCGTTAAATTTTTTCGTTACAATATTATCGACTGTATCAGATTTTAGTTCAAAACTAATTCGATCGCTATAATCGCGCATGGACGCATTTTTTAGTACGAGTGATAGCGGGCTTTCAAGATTTGCAACGACCACGGAGGAATTAATTTTAGCACTTAGTTCCATGGGATAACTTAAAGTCACTGACAGCTTTTTATTCAGCGCCAAAACTCTATTTTCCGGTTGATCAAAATATCGAACTTCGGCCCTATCTGTAATTGCTTGCAATGTACTTAAAGTGAGGAATTGGTCGTATTTTTGATTGAGATTTGCATTGTCATTAATCTTGCTTAAGTACGCAGCATTTATACTCACTTCGCTTTTTGCCGGTATTTTTGGCAAGGTGATGATGCGATCTCCTTTAATTGTCATTTGGACATTGCTCGCTTCTACTTCCCCATAATTTCTAATTTTAATGTGATATAAGATATTTTCGCCTGGCTGATAAACGCCATCTTGTTTGGCAATATTACCAATCCCAAAATCTTCAGTCGTAAAACCCACTAATTGCAGTACTGGTTTGGTGCTAAATATTTTTTGAACCTGCACCTCTCGCTTTTGTGTATAAAGATTTACTGCGGCAGCAATTTCGTCCTCGTAGGTTTTTCTTTCATATTGAGAGAAAGAGCTTGAACGCAACTTTTCAAACTCCGCTTCATAAGTCGACTTCCTAAATGTTTCAAAATTTTGAACATAAAATTTATTTTTTAAATCGGGCTCATTGTAGGTTTGTTCTTTTTTAATTAAGCGCGATCTTTCTTTAACATTGCTATAAACCTTGTTGTATCCATCGCTATATCCATTACTGACACCATTATTTTTGGATTCTGGATAACTTAGATTGTAAGTTTTTTGATAATGTTCATTGAATTTACGGTTGTAGTTTAAATCGTACTCTTTAACGATATTTTCGCTAAAACCAGCGCGCGAATTAAAAGAATATTTTTCGATATAGGCATCGTTAAAAGCTTTATTTAAGATATCTCCCTCTGTTTCGCGAGCAAGCTTGTAACTTTCTCCGCGAAAATTATCTGGAAAACGTGGAGTCATTTTACCAAACGTTCCAGCAAAAGCGCCTTTTATGGAAAGAGGTGCAAGGTTTAATTTTTCTTTTTCGCGGAAAACATTATCTTCACCTAGATTATCCCCTCGAATTTTTCCGTCGGTATCAGCTCTTTTTCTTCCCGCTTCCACCCCTTGTTTTTTTCCTAACTCTAAAGCATTTGAAGCTTGTGCCATCTGAAATCCAGCTTCTCTTCCATCAGCTTGACCGCGCAAAGTATGACCTTCTTCCGAACCAATTTTTTGTCCATCGACGGTCCCTTTATTAGTTCCATTGACCACTCCATCGTCGAAACCTAATCTATAACCTATATCGTAATCTCGACGCTTTCCGTTTTGAGTCCCTTCATCGCGACCGTCGTTTTCGCCGTCAATATTCCCGTATTTTTGCCCTTCGCTGCGAGCGAAATTAACCCCGTCGACAAAGCCTTCTCGGATCCCCTTTTCAGCTCCTTGACGATTAAAACTCATCACATCTGCAATGAGTTTTCTTTTGTAATTATTGTAATCATCGCCAAATAATTTGAGCGAAACTTCTTTTGCTCGCAACTGATTTTCGACTCTTTTAAGCTCTTGATTTTGCCGCTCCAAACGCAATGCGACTTCATTTAATTTTTGCTTTTTATCCGCAACTCTCAACTTATTTTCATTGTTCGATAATTTAAGTTGCTCAATTTGTCGCAAATTTGAATCGATCGCCGCTTTATTTTCTTCCGGTTTTTTTTGTAACTCTTCATTTAAAGCCTGAAGTTTTAAAATCATCGCTTGTTGGCTTTTGGTGTTTTGTTCCAGTGAACTGATATCTTGATTTAGTTCATTGGTGCGGGCGTTTAAATCGTTGCGGTCGCGACTCATTCTATTGAAGTCACCTTCCGTTACACGTAAATCACTTTCTAACCTACGATACGTTTCTTCAAACTGTCTCAGTTTCGCATCGTCGGTTAGACGAAATGACATTTTCCCCACATAACCTGGAAAATCCGAGGCTAGAAGAGGGACTGTGACAAAATTTCCAAGGGAAAATAAAAGACCGAATGTCCTTAGTAATTTCTGAGGTAATTTAAGTCGCATTTTTTCTCCAGTTCTAAATGATTGTCAATTTTTTAACTCTTGATTCAGAGAACAAATTCATTCATATCAATTAATAAAGTGCATGCCACATGAAATTTTCTTAAAAAACATTACTCTCAAGAATTGTTGCATTTTGTCCTTTCTCCTAGGTATCATAAGTCTGCATTAAAAAATTCTTTCACACTGAGGACTAATCATGATTCATAATGAAGAAAATCCATTAGGCATTAAATCTATCGACCACCTCGAATTTTGCGTGAGCGATTTAAGCACCCCTACCAAAGATCTCTTTTTAACTTTTGGATTTGAAAAAATAGCTCAACACCAGTCGCTTCCAATGGAGTTATTTGGCCAGGGACAAATTCGCTTTGTGATAAATGCCGATCACAACTCGAGAGCTTTTGATTACTTCCAGCGCCACGGCGAGGGAGTTTCTAAAATTGCTTTCTTAGTTGAAGATGCAGAATATGCTTACCAAACTGCGCTCTTACGAGGAGCAGAGTCAGTATCTCCCGCGGAAAGAAAAACGACCCCAGCTGGCGAGTATGTCTCTGCATCGATCAAAGGCTTTGGCGATGTGATCAATGAATTTGTACAAAGGCCGAGCGATCTTTTTCATCCCGATTTTAAAACGATAGAAAGAGACCCAAACAATCGCCCCTTAAAGCAACGTTTTTCGCGCATCGACCATTTAACAAATAATGTTCCCTATGGCGAAATGAAAAAGTGGGTGGCATTTTACAAACAAATTTTTGGCATGAAAGTCACGCGATACTTCGACATCAAAGGTGTCAAAACAGGACTTGAGTCGGAAGTTGTTCAACTTCCCAACAATAGCGTCATCATTCCCATCAACGAACCTGATCGCGCTGATTCGAAATCTCAAATACAAGAATTTCTCGATCGCCATCATGGCCCTGGTGTGCAACATATTGCGCTTATGACGGGAAATATTTACGATTCTGTGAGCGAACTTCGAGAGCGCGGAATAAAGTTTTTATCAATTCCCGATAGCTATTACGATCAAGTGCCCAAGCGCTTGCCTCAAGTGGCAGAAAAAGAAAATATTCCGGCCCTAAAAAATTGTCAGCTCTTGGTCGATGGCGACCAAGATGGCTATCTGATTCAAAATTTCACCGACACTTACGTGGGGCCGCTCTTTTTTGAAACCATTCAACGAAAAAATCATTGGGGTTTCGGAGAGGGCAATTTCCAAGCGCTCTTCGATGCCATCGAACTCGATCAAATGAAAAGAGGTTATTTAAAAAATGATTAAAATATTACAAGTTCTTCTTTTATTATTATTAAGCGCCTGCGGAAGTTTATCGCCAGTGAAAGAACCAACTGAAGAAGATATGAATCAACAAGCGCTCAAAGCTTACGAAGAAGTTAAAAAAACATCCCCGTTATCGACAGATAAAGAAATGATTAAAATTGTTGAACGCGTCTCCCAAAGAATTGCGCGCGCCTCAGGAGAAAATTTTCAATGGGAAGTTATACTTATTGATAAAAATGAGGTCAATGCTTGGTGTATGCCCGGTGGAAAAATGGCCGTCTATACAGGCATTCTTCCTGTGCTTAAAAATGAAGCCGCATTAGCCGCAGTCATGGGGCATGAAGTTTCCCACGCGACATTAAGACATGGAAAAGAACGCTATGTGCGTGCCATGAAAAATGAAATTTTAAGCCAAGTCATTGGAGGAGCAGTGGTTTTAGGTGGGCAGTCACTTTGTAAGACCGAAAAATGTAAACTTCTCACAGCGCTAGGCGGTGTCGCGACTGGATTTGCACTTGCATTTTTCGATCGCAAGTTCTCCAGAGAAGATGAAACCTCGGCAGACTTTGAAGGACAAAAATTAATGGCCAAAGCTGGCTATGATCCTAGAGAAGCTCCTAACCTTTGGGACCGCATGCGCGAGGCGAACGGAGGCAAATCTGGGCCTGAATGGTTATCAACTCACCCAAGTGATGAAAGAAGAAAAGAAAATCTCAACCAATGGATGAAAGAAGCAGAAAAAATTTATCAGAGCAGCACAGTTAAATATGGATTAGGAGTTAGTCTTAAATGATTCTTAAAATTAAGAATCGAATTTACTTTTGTAGTCCATGTTGTCTTTCTAAAATTTTACTTTGTAGATAAGTTAATTCTTCACTTTCTAATTGAAGCTCATTAGCCCTTGATTCTGCAATTTTCATTTGATTATCGGGAACATAGATAAATTTACTCTGGTCTGATTTTAAAAGTTCATCATTCGCTCTTATTTTTAAAATGAAAAAACAGCACATTACTATAAAAAAATTTAAACTGCGGCTTCCGAACAAAAAAAACTGGGGTAGGTTTTTTTCCATTTTCGATCCTTAATATTAAGTAGTCTTTTGCATTTTTATTTCTTGCAAATCATCCTGACTATTCTTATCGGTCTTTTATTTTAAAATCATGAGGGCATTGTGTATTTCAGGGAAATAAAAATAAGGATTCCAATAATGTTCCGATTAAGTCTTTGATTTTAAGATGTACTTTAATTGATTTGGAAGCATTTCAATTGTGCCTAAAATGATAAAATGCCACAAAAATATGCAAGTTCAGTACTTCAGATTCATTCATTGCCTTTGACTTTAGTGTTCTTTGGATAGCATGAAAAGTGAAGATCAGGCTCAAATAGTTGATATTCTAAAAAGTAACAATACTAAAGCATGATAGAGCACATTTTTCCGCAAAAAATCGCCTAGAATAAAAAGTGGAGGCTTTATTTAGCTTATGTACCAAAGGTCGATAAGAATCATGACTAAAGAATTTTAATCAAAGTAAATATTGAGCAGTAAAAAAGTATGAGAAGTATTACCAAACATGAATAATCAAAAACTGTGTCACACATTAATAATTCTTTTTGTTCTAAGTTTTCTAGGAACGAGTTGTCTTCCTCAGTCTACGGCTAGAAGAAATACTCAAGTTATCAATAATAATGTAACAAATGGAAGTGATAAAATTCCAAGCTTTGACTCTTCTCTCACCTTTATTCAAAATTCTGGAACTGTGTACACTTCAATGGCCCAAATTTCAATGTCCTCTAAGGACCAAATTTCCCTGCGAGGAAAGTATGTCGATCAATTTATTAGAAAAAATGGATTTGCATTAAACTTATGTTTAGTTAGCACGCAGACGGTGGTCAATACTCAAAAAATCTTGATCGTCTCTCTCGTCCCAAAATCTCTATATAATACCACACTACAAACGACTGAGTATTATTATCAATTCAATTTAAATGATTTGGAGGTCAATGCTAACAATTGTCAAAAGACTGGATTGATCACGAGTTTAAATTCTTTGTTTGGATCAAGTGCACTCTTTTATCAAGCCACAAGTTTATGTCCTCTGGGAAATTGTGGAGCAACGACCTTGACAAGTCAGCCCTTAATGACCTTTCAAAATACTGGGGCTCAAATTCAAGAATTGTATCTATCGAGTTTGCGCTATCTACTAAGCGTACAAAAAGAAAATCCGCAAAGTGGAAATAATATTTGTACCAGCGATTCTGAATGTAAAAATAAAAATTTTGATTGCTGTCTGGGAACAGCATGTGTGATCAATAAAAGTATTAAAAATGGCGTTGATCAAAATGCCTTGGAATTTCTACAAGCGAAGGCTGATGTTTTAAATACCCCCGCCAAGATCATACATTACCCTCAGTACTATAATATTTGTCCAGGTCAAAATGAATCCATTGATACAGTTGACAGAGAAAATCAATCATCGACTGAAGTAAATGCAGCTTTAAAAAGAGTTCAAGAACTTTCAGAACTTTATCAATGCACGAATAAAATTAATGGAGAATACGGCCTCTGTGTCAAAACTTTCTCCAATATACAATTAAGCGATATCGCAAGTGCTACAGAGTTTAATGTATCCGCAGACGATAAGAATTTCAAAAACACCTTTTCAAATATTCTTATTGATGAAAAGTCATTAGTGAGTATAGAAAAAATCAAATATGGAGAAACCATTTTATTTGATTACACTTCAAAATCTGACACTGAACTTGCAAACGATATCATTTCTGATAATTACTTAACCATTAAGAACTCACACAATGATGATTTAAGTTCAAGTGCTAAAGTAATACTCAATAGCCTCCCAAATAATGTAGCTGGTAAAGATTTGAAAATTTACTATAAAGTTGATGCGAGTTGCGAATACATCAATTCAACCACTGCACAATGTTCCAAGTATTATGTTCAAGGTCAAAGAAGTGGTGGAAGCACCAGAGAAACCATTTTACAAGCGAGAGTAACAGACCACTACCCTGCTTCAAATGAGTTTATATTACCATCATATGTAGATACATTAAAAACCATCAAAGTAGAAATTGATGGCCTACAACAAGTAATCGGCGTTGATTGGATTTTACAAACAGGAAGTCCCCATAAAATTATTTTGCTTCCTCAGAGTGGACAAAGTCTCAAGGCTTTTGATGGACAAAAAATTAAAATCACATTTTTCTCTAGCCCAGCGGTCATGACATCAAAACTACTAGCATTGGAGAAAATTAAAACTCAATGTGGTTGTAGCGATTTTAATTGTAGTTTAAGACCTGTTACAGATAACAATAAAAACATAATTGATTATCAATGTTTTAAAATAGATCCTCAAAGTAACATTCCCATATTTCCTCAGACACATTTCTTAAGTTCAAAAACAATGCCTATGCGCTTTTTTGATAGCGCTGGAAATAGCTACAAGTCTGCTATCGAGACCAACCTTCCTCAAGAGGGGACAAAATTTCATTATCTCAACAACGATCTTACCAAACCAAATAATTTAAACTCGTATATAGGATTTCAAGAAATCTTCGGTCATTTTTCTCAAAGCTCTAGCAGTGCAAAACCTGCCAAAGAAATTAGTGTCGTAAAAAATGAAACTTACGACATTTATGTTGATCAAGGTAGTTTTTACACTTGTACTCAATGTGGAAGTGATTACTATTCTCAAATGACAAAACTATTTCCCAATGCAAGTTTTGGATCTGGCCTTATCCCCATGCTTTATCAAAGTTCTAAAACTGCTCAAGATGCCAATATGATTCCAGCTGATGATTTTAGATTTGGTCGAAGTTGTCTAGTACCAATGACCATGTTGCCTTGGTCTCACTATCCAACAAGTGATCCGGCCAATCAAAGGAAAAATCGATTAAACACTCAACACTTCCTCTATTCTAATGGTTTTCAAAGAGATTGGTTTGGATTTAATTATGGTGCAGTCATTGGCTCATTTGATGGTGTTAAATGGTTTTCGATTGGAACAAATCGTCGAATAAAAGCGAACACCAACAAATTATTCATTGCAGTTAATGGCATCATGGGCGATTTGGCCATTGAAACTAGCTATAAGATTATCATTAATGATGCAAAAAATAATCCTCAAGGACTTGGCGTAACCGAAAGTGATTTTGAAAACGATGGAGCTTCTTGCCAAAAATTCTATCAATGCCAAACTGATCGAGATTGCCAAGCAACCTTAGGCCCCGACTATATGTGCTCAAGTCCCGGTACGATGACTACAACCTGGCCGGTTTTTGATGGCAATGCCAATGAAATTCCCGAGCTCAATTTATCTACTAATTTTCTAGCTTCTATTATGGGTGTTTCTCAAAATGTAAAACGTTGTCAGTACCGAGGTCAAGGATCTCTTTGTTCGCCAAATTATCAATCTGTTAATGCAACTCAATCATTCAATGGAGACAATCGATTGTCCTCTCATGCTTGTGGTTCAAATCTTTATTGCAGTTCGTTTCAAGATGGGACAACTTACTCTGCTAAATATAATAATAAGGTCAAACGATATGGGAAAGTAATAGCAAGCTCAAGCGACACATTTGGATTAGGTGCTCAAGTCAGCATGCGTCCATTAAAATACAACGGCGAAGAACTCATTAATAGCGATGCACTTTACAACTTAAATGGCATCAAGGCTAAAGCCATGTGCCTTCCAGGGAGAAATCCCAACCTAACTTCATTTTTAGATGCACAAAAAACAGCTCCAATAACCAATGTGTTTTATGGTGATCGAGTCAATGGTATTGGTCATACAAAATCATCTACGACCACGGCACATCCACTTTATAATATGCAATGTGGTGTCCTTGATAACAACAATCAATATTATTTGAGAACTACGACAAATCCTGCCAATGATTTGACCCTCGATTCGGAAGCAATTAAAAACAGCAGTGCTCAATTTATTACCTCAAATGCATTGATTAAACTTAAATCTATTTTAGAATCCAAAGGACTTTCATTTAATAACTTAAAGGAATCTAATGCCATTTTAAACAGTGGGCTCTCTATCACAAAGAATATGTGTCTACGCACACCAGGAACAAGTTGCTTCAGTGATTTAGAATGTGCACCATCTAAAGCAATTAGCGATAAAATATCACTGTTATCTTCTAGCGATTCTTCTGTCACCAGCCTGTTAAATAGTTACGAAATTAAATTTTGGCAAGAACCACTGATTTGTTCACAGAGCGCAGAAAAAACTGCAGCAACTTTTGATCCCAAGAATAATAAGTGCTGTCGCGATTTGGGCGGAATTATTTCCATCGGTCAAAGAAACAATCTCAATTTACTTGATATACAAAACATCATCGGCGTAAGCGGTGCAATCGATGCGAGTAATCGCTATTCACGCAACGGAACTATTTTCAAAGAGCAAAGTGACCAACCTAATATCTATCCACAATTAACCGTTCCCTCAATAGATCAATGTGGTGCTACCGGAGCAACTTGTTTTAATAAATCATTAACAGATAAACAATTTAACTCTATTGCTCTTCTCGCTTCCAAAACTAGCTGCTCTGATCACTGGGTAAGAAATTTTGCAAATGGCACACATAATTGGTCGAGCGCCATGCTTCAATCTATAAATCCAACAACATTTCAATGTCTCAATTGGGCACCTTCATTAGAAATGTCCGCTCCTTATACCTGTAAAGGACTTGCAGAGGGTGACACGCGATGCAGTCTGATCCAAACAACTCCAAGTTCATCAAAAGCTAAAGGTGTGCTTAAATTTTTTGGAAAAATGGAACTATTGGGCGTACCTCAAATTGCTATTCCATCTGAAGATGCCTATATTTCCAACAGTGCAGAAGGCGACTTAAGTTGCCGCTCAAATCCAGCTAATTTTTACGATACGAATTATCCCGTTGATTCGGGCAATGGAACGGTACAATACTATCCACCTCTCAATATTTTTTCTAATTTTAGCTTAACCTCTATGACCTCACCCGCAACTGTCACAAACTTTCGAGAGATGACAGATGGAACTCAACAGCTCTACTCTGCCCTTGATAGCAAAAACTTTAATGCAACTTTTAAACAAATTTTTAAAGCTGATGAATTTGTTGCTTGCTTACCTGCGGGAACAAAAGTTAATGGAGTTCAAGAGACGACGAAGTGTTGCTCTGGATACATTAATTCGCAAACTATGCGATGCGCTCTTCCTGACTTTGTCGATGTCAGTCTGTACACCAATAAATATATTTCATCCGAAGGCCAAAGCCTCAATGCCAATTTCTTTGATGAAGATGGCTATATAAAAGATCCAAATTATGTGGCAGAACTCGCTTGTCTTAAAAATATGTGTGAATCAAAAAAAATGGCCACCGGGGTAATGATTTCTCAGTTTAAAATCCCTGGTCAAGAAAGCTTACAAAGCAGAATTTTCCGTTTTATTCAAGGAGCTAGTACGTCAGAAAATATCAATGGAGTAGATATGCTAAGCTTATTTAAACAAGGTCTAAAATTAAATAACCATGTTTACTGCATTCCACAATCAGTTTCGAGTAATGACTTTACGACCTACAACTGCAAGTAAACTATCGACGTCGATCGGAGCGGATTAAAAACTCACTCCCTTGATGAACAAAAAATCTAAACATGTCAGGACAAGAATTATTATCTTTTTTTCTTTGCAAAAAATTTGGCCAATAGATTTGAACATCCTTCACATTAAGACCCAATTGTAAAATAGTGTCTTCCATTTTTATATCATCGCGATTTCTTGCCAATCTTTTAAGTAAATCTGATTTTAATTGAGCATAAAAAAGACTCGTATGGTCCATGTGCATAAGAACATTTAAGACTAAATAGTAATCTGCTTCACCAAGAGATTCATTCGGCCGCATGTGCAATTTTGTCACCAATGATCTGTCACTCCCCCCTTCAGTAAGCATCGATTGCATATAACTGTAATAGAATGAATCAGTCCGATTTAAATTAAAAAATAAGAAAGACCAGTCTTGAAATTTTAAATGCCTAATCGTTTCTGATGATTGAAAAGTTTGTATAAGTCTACTGTAATTAATTAAACTGACGACTCGCTTTTCATCTTCAATTGTCTTCTTCAAAAGCTCCATTGGCAGACGATGGTCTTCATTCATTTTTGTCAAGTCGAGATGCAAGAGAAATAAGAGCGCATCATTGAAATGGCCACTCTCTTTTAATTGAATATAAGTTCTCCACTGATGAGGAAGCATTTTTTCCTTTAACACACTCAAATCTCCCCTCGTCGAAATTAACCCCAATTGCTTTAACTGATCATTTAAACGTTCAACTTGTTGATCAACATTAAGGTGAATCATAGAAAGCTTGCCTCCAAATTGAACACTCGATGCGACCAACTTCATCTGTTCATCAATTTGTTTGCTTAAGTTCAACTGAAGATCAGTCGAGCTCGAATAAATCATTTTCCCCCATAAAAATAAGCATATAATCGATAGCACCTTAGACAAATTGCCTCGATGGGGAATCTTAATTAAACCTAATTCAACTTTTACAATATTCATTTTACTCATCCAACTTATGGCCTAAATTTGCACAACACTTTAGCATTTTGATTTTAAAGTTTCTCTCAATTTTAAATTTTATTCCTTTCATTTTTATACTCGTGGTAATTTATTCATAGAACGGTTTTGAAACTTAACCCGGTTTATGCTATAAGTTGTGGGTTTTTAAAGCTAAAGTTTTGTTTAGATCGCGACCATGACCGAACATACTTGGTTAAAAAAATTCAAACCGAGATAAAACTAGGTATTCAATGAATAAAAAATCTCATTTAAAAGTCTCAAATATAATAAGTATAAGTTTATCATTTGTTCTTTTGACCTTAACGCCTAAGGCAAGCAGTAATGACACCCCCGAGAGTGCGAGAGTCATCGCGATAAGAAATTCACAGCTCAATGAAATATTTTTTCATCAAATTCCCAATGTTAATTTGAAGGCGCTAAGTGATGATCCAATTCAAAGACTCACTTACTTGGCAATGCTTGATCTAAGCTATCCAAAAATAAGTGCCACTTTGTTTCACCACGGTCACGACCTCTCTCTGCTTTTCGCTTCTACAGACGAAAGCATGAAAATCATCCATAATTTAAAAATCAAAGAGGGAGATATCTTAAAATGGTTGCGACAAGGTCTAGATTTTGAAATCCCTCTATCTTACTCAGAACAACTCGCTTTTCTAATGAGATATTTTCTATTTACGCAAAAAGTTGCAATCAACATGAATCTTCATGAATCCGTCTATCAAATGCTCGACCAAAAACTAGGGTACTCCTATCTGCTAAAAAAGCGCGTGATGCACGAGTTTTTAGAACTGCTGCAAAACCCTCAATCATATTCCTATAATCGATCTTTGCAACTCAAAAATGCTCTCGCCGCTAACGGAATATCTGTGGAATTTTTCGATTTATTAACGCCCATAATTCTCAATTCATCTGGAACCAATGGCTTTCAAGAAGGTAAAAACTTTGCATTTTATCTAGAAGTTGTTCAAAAATATGCTGAAAACCATATTCTTGCAAAATGGTTTCCATTTCCCCATTATTTAATTCGCGATCTCAAAACAAAAATTAAATTAAATATGAATCATGCTGCTGTTTACAATTTTCATAAGAAGCTCATTTCACAAATCACTGATCAGACAGAGCTCCCTATATCAAATCATTCAAATGAGGATCAATCATTATCCAAAAGTTCCCCTTTTAAAATCAATGATGCCCGGCTTTCACTTTTATTTAATTATTTCCCTCATGACATGTTGGAGGATTTTATTCAACAATACCCGCGCGCCTATATTTCACTAATCGCCAATAAGTTTTACATTCCACCAATAGGATCCGAGCGAGAAATAAAAACAAATACCCTCATTTTTCAACAATTAAATCGTGCTCCAGCGCTTGATAAAAATGACATTATAATGCTATTAACTGCGATGAAAAATCTCCATCAAACTAGTTTGGAACTTGAAGAGCTCATCGTGACTTCTATGAGCTCCTCCTCCGCACCACTTTTTAAATTAATCTCTCCACATTTAAATATTCTCCATCTAAGAAAATTTCGCCACCTAAGCGAATACTTAGAAGACTTTATTCAAATGTATTTTTTAATTAACAAGTATGGCGATTTAAACGTCAATCGCGTTATGAGAGAAATAATTAAAGGACAATTTTCACATCTAAGCATGACGCAAAAATTAATGCTTTTAAATGCACTCAAAAAGCAAAGCGATCACCTATCACTGCAGGAACTAACTACACATCGTGCAAGTCTTCAAAGTGAAATAAATGAACTTAAGACCGCTCCAAATGTCTGTATCACCCTTTTAAGTAGACTGCTCTAAGTTATACCTAAGATGATTCACTTGAAAGGCTGAATCTAGGCATGCAAGTCATAGGTATTTTTTAATATTCAATACTTGAATATTAAACTGTGCGGAGTATATCAATGGTGATTATAGTTAGAGTCGATTTGATTTAGGCCCCCCTACTTGTAAAGAATTCAACCAATGCTATAATTGAGTCTATGAATATATTTGTACTGGACATGGGCCCTGAATTATTCTGGTATATTGGAAATGCCCTTGGGGACATAGAGCATAAGTTGACGCATTTTACTGACTTTCACCTTGCAGAACCAAAAATTCATAATGACATCCCTGAGATTATAATTATTAATGCCGATGATAAAAATATCCCCTGCTTTGATCTCATTAATAAAATTAGAAACCATGCATTTTTACGCAATATTAGCTTTGTTGTCTTTACTGCCAATTCAGATTTTGAATTTAAAAGAAAATTAGTGGTACAAGGTGCCGCACAAGTTTTTATTTGGAACCAAGGTATTGCCCCTCCCTTTAAACAATTTAAAGAAACGATTCTTTGGTTGTTAGAGTATAAACACTCCGATAAAATATTTTTTGAGACAAGGCCGTATCCAATTGAGGATCAAATTATTGCAACAACATGGGGAAGGTTGGGATATTTAACGGAGCACCACTTAACCATCGAGTCCAATCTCGATTTGCAAATTGGACAAAAAGTTCAAATTAGTTCACCACTCTTTGAAGAACTCAACATCTCTCAGCCAACTTTTAACTGTCAGAAAAAAAATCACATTGGAAAATACTATCAGTACCAGCATATTTATGAAGGAGCGTTTTCCTCTAAACATACCGAAGATGATCAGAAAAAAATAAGACAATTCATTCAAAACAATGGCAGTATTTCTAAAAATAAAAATATCAAAATTGTTTTTTTTGAACCGACAGCTGATTATAGAAGTGAAATAGTAAAAACTTTTAAAGCGGATTCCAGCTATTGCTTGCGTGGATACAAAAATCTTCAATCGATGTCCAAAATTCTCGACTATCATCGACCCGATCTATTGCTTGTTAATCGCACCTTGGTACAAGATAAAGTACAAATGGATGCCATCAAAAAATATCAACAACAAAATAAAGTATCGTTGATTACTTATGCTCTACCTGTAACTTCAAATGTTGAAAATTTTAACGAAATTGAAATGGCGCTCACTCAAGAGTTAAAAAAAAACTATCCCTTTGCTATGCATATTAATCAAAAATTAACCTTCGAAGTTATCGAAAAAATGATCTCAATGCTCTCCCATAAAAAAGAAAGTGGCGATCATCAGCTACTGTCCTTGGCCTTTAATAAGCATTCTGTATACTCACGTTTAGCCTTTCATTTTGAAGCTAAAATGACTCACATTTACGACGATGGGGTAGAAATCCTTTCAGAAATTCCCATGGGCCCTTTTTGTGCACTGGATTTCTCCAGTCTTCATTTTTCCCATGCACAACTTAAAAGGATTCAACTTTTTAGAACAATTAGGAGCAAAAAAGTCAATGCCCAATTATTCTCTCACCGAACTATTTTTATTGGTCACTCTCAAAGTGATCAGAAAAAAGTGCAAAATATCATCGAAGATTTAGAGAAAGTTCCCCAAAAAATCTGACATCTCCACTATTAATTTGCCACGCCACTTGAATCATCATAATAAATTACACCTACAGCGATTCTCTTTTCAAGTGAATCTAGGCATACAAGTCATTGGTAATTTTTAATTTTTAATAATTGAAAATTAAATTGTGAGGAGTATAAAATTCTATAAGGAGTCTTCGTTAGTGCCGTCCATTTTTCAAATTTTAATTTTTCTCGCACTTAAGCTTTTATTATTCCCAACTCCTATGGGGATGGCCCAAGAGCATCTAGATATAAACTCTGGAGCGACCTGTTCTGTTTCCCTCCAAAGGATATTAAATCGCTCTCTAAAAATTAATACAAATATCGAAGATGAATTTAACAACTACCGGCGCAAGCATCAAGTCTCTTCAAACCGAGGCGCTATCTATCAATTTGCCATTTGGTATTTCAAAATTTTTAAAAAATTTTATATGGATCTGAATGGAAATGCCCGACCTATCTATTATGTCGAGGAAGACAGTGGATCGTATTTAAAAATTATGCGCTTTATTGAATTACTAAGAGACAAGCCTCATTCAAATAAAGTTGATGATAAAAATGATCTACCACAAAATGATATGAACTCTTTAGAGGCTCAGCCACAAAACTTCTATGAAGAAGATGAATCCTATAACGAATTAGAAACAGATCTATATCAAGACCTATTAACAGAAATTAAATCATGGATGGAAAGCTATCAACAGTACGATACTGATATGAAAGATATGATTATGAATATGGGCTTGATTCAATCTTATATAGATCAAATAAAAAATATTATTGAAACTAATCAAGCACCATACCCTCAAGGTATCTCACTCAAACTTTTCCGCCAACAAGTTCTCACAGAAGAAACTTTTATTATCCACAGCAAAGATGACTTTATTTTTGATTTAAAAATGAAACTTAATTCGCGAAAAAAAGATATTACCGGGAGCTTACTTAAAGGACCAGGAAAAATCCATAATCGAGAACTCCTACAATCAATTCTCCAAGAAAGACTAAAGCATCTTCTTTTTGAATTGGGAAAGGTGATCGCCACAAAAGACAACACCGTCAGTGGTGATATTGTTGATATCTATGAAAATTTACTACTACTATTAAAAAATCCCAATCTGAATCCATCGATTAAATATGTGTTTCGAAGAGAGCGCCAAGAAACAATGGCCGAATATTTATCACTCTACCAGGTGCTTAAGATTAATGTCGATAAGTTAGATGACATTGCAAAAAAATCTCTTGAAACTTTAGGGCCATATTATCGTGAAAAACTTAAAGTTGACCAAGCCAAGGAATGGGTAACGACAATTAAAGCGTCGCGAATCGGAGCTATCGGAATTGCCTCGGCAACCGCACTTTATGAAGGTCAGAGTATTCTTCTATCAGTCTGGAATTCTTATCATCAAGAACCCGACTTTATAAAAGAAATGACTGAAGATAATTCAGAAGATGGAAGTGGTTTTAAGGATAACTTTCAGCAATACTTAATGGAAAAACACTCCATTCATTTTATTAAACGACTTGCTGTTAGCGAAGATTTAAAACTAACCCTTTCGTCATTTTCTAAAGATCCCAAAGAGGCACATTTAGAAAAAGAAAGTCTGCAAAAACTCAATCAAATAATCAATCAGAGAAAAAAATATTTAATGCACAAAAAGGAATCGGCAAAAAGTGCAGAAGAAATACAAAAAGCTATTGATCAAGTTATTTCATTCGAATAGATTCTATGTGCTTTAGTTTAATAGTAACTACGAATTATAGCCTCTCATGACAAATAAACTGATCTAAGCATTCTGGATTAACAATCGCTTCTTTATTTTTAATCTCTCTCCCATTAATTAAATGCGCTACGGCGAGCTCAACTTTTTTTCCCGAGCGCGTATACGGAATGTCCTGCACTTGAATAATTTCTTTGGGGAGATGACGCGGACTTGTGTTATTTTTAATCATTTCTTTAATCAGCTTTTTTTGTTCTAATGAGATAAAAGCATCTGGATCTTTTAATTTTACATAGAGAATAATATCTTCGTCTCCATCGCTCTTTTTCTTTCCTACGCATAATGAATCGAGCACAAAGTCGCATTTTTCAACTTGGCGATAAATTTCTGCAGTTCCAATTCGCACACCTTGAGGGTTTAAAGTTGCATCGCTACGGCCAAAAACTTCCACTTGTCCGGTAGACGAAATTTTAACAAAGTCCCCGTGGTACCAAATATTATTATTTTTATGAAAGTAGGCTCCATGCATTTTTTCTCCGCCTTCATCGTTTAAAAAATACAAAGGACGACTAGGAAAATTATTTAAGCACGCCAGTTCACCTTCTAAATCAAATTGACTGACTTCATTGACATCTAAGGCGGCAACATGCATCCCTAAACTTAAGCATTGAATTTTTCCTTTTTCCACCGGAAGTGTGGGGAGTGTCAGCATGAAGCAACCCAAAATATCAGTGCCACCCGAAATACTTCCGAGGAGTACATCTTTTTTTAAATGTTGATAGACATAATCGTATTGCTCTTTCAAAAGTGGTGCCCCTGTGGATAACAACGTTTCCAGCGAAGAAAAGGCATGATCGTAATGTGTATTTGTATCTTGTAAGGCCTTTAAAAATTTAGGAGATGTCCCAAAAATATGTATCCCTTCGCGATCGATTCGATCCATAAAAGCTTTTGGCGAAGGACTCGCCGGACTACCTTCGTAGAGGTAAATTTGCGATCCAAAATAAAGCGAGGACAGTAACCAATTCCACATCATCCAACCACAAGTGGTAAAAAATCCGATCGACTTTTCTCTTTGCAAATCCACGTGCAGGCCAAGTTCTTTGACGTGCTCAAGTAAAGTCCCTCCTTGGGAATGAACAATCGCTTTGGGCTTTCCCGTTGTTCCTGAGGAATACATAATATAAAGCGGCGCTTGAAAGGGCATTTTTTTAAATTGAAGTGTTTCTTCAGCATCGCAAATAAAACTGGTATCGCTCTCTTTGGTCGAGAAAAAAATAAATTGAACATGCTTGGTATTTTTAATTTTTAATCTAGCTTCTTCTCTTTCTTTTTGAAAAAGATCCAGATCCGCATCGTGAAAGAAATCGACGAGTATTACTTTTTTGATCGAGGGGACTTCGGCGACAATTTGATTAATTTTTTCCCACTGATCAAAATATTTTCCATGATAGGAATAAGACATGGCCGCCACAAGCACTTTAGGCTTCGAACTCGATAGGCGATCGACGACACCCGTGGCAGAAAAATCGCAACTCGTAGAAGTAAAAACGCCTCCAAGTGAGGAGGTGGCGAGCATGGCGATTGCGGTGTGAGGAGTATTGGGCATATAGGCCCCCAAGACATCGCCCGGAAAAATAGTATCTTTCATTAATTGTTGAAAACGACTCACTTGTTTTTTTAATTCGCGATAAGTGACCCGTTGAATTTTATTTTTAACTTGGTGGTCAATATCATTCATGCTCTCGTGAACAAAACTTAAAGCAATATCTTCATTCCTTCCCGCTCGCAAAAGATTTTCTGCAAAATTTAATTGTACATGGGGATACCACTCATAATCTCCACTAAAATTTTGAGGAATGGCCGCTTTAAAATCTCCCGTATAATCGATCTTGAAAAAATCAAAAAGAGAATTCCAAAATTCCTCGGGATGATTCAAAGTGTACTGATGTAAATCGCGATGATTTAAAAATTTTTGTTGTACGCGTTTTTCAAAAAACAATGACCAATGAAAATATTGCGACTGAGCGATGCGCTTCTCCGTGGGCGTCCAAAGTATCTCCATGATATTCATCCTTTCGATGGTGGGATGCCTAAGCTTTGCCTAAAATGGAAGTCAGCACCCCATCCCAAAGTCGGGCCCTAAATTGCAGCGATAATTCTCCTGCTTTTAAGGCTTCTTGCCATTTAATGGGATCATTGTCGCACAAAATTTCTAAACACTCAAAGGCAAGAGGGCCATGCTCGTCGCCATCGACTTCGATATGCCGCTTAAGATAAAAACTTAAATGGGGAAATTTTTCGTCGAGGTTCAGTTGCTCATTAAATGAATGTAAAATATTGGTGAACATTTCGGGAATTAATTTTTCGCGTCCAAAGAAAAAAGCCGCCGCCACTTCGTGAATTTTCCCCCGCAAGGAAAGTTGCAGATTAAAAGCCACAAAATCATTTTCAAATGCCTGAATCGACGGATGCATACATGCTGCCGCTATTTCAGATAAAGAAGCTTCCGGTTTTAAGCGACTCAAAGTTTCGCGCGTGCCGGCCATAAAGGAATCGATTCTTTCGCGGCTGGCCTGCACTTCTTCCATCGATTTTAAATAGAGACTAAAGTGATCCATGATATCGCCGTTTGGCAGTGTATCTGATTCTTCACCGAGCACGATGGAGTTAATAAGATAGCTCGCTTTTTTATATTTTTGATCGACGGGATACCAAGGCAAGGTGGTAGTGGTTAAATCTCTCTGCAGGCGTTTTAGAAGGCTCATAAAGTCCCACACAGCAAAGACGTGGGACTCCATAAAAATCTTTAAATCGCGTTGGGTTTTCACCGCTTGAAACAAAGCGTGCTCTTCGCAAGCCTCTTGCCATTTTTTTAAAGCAGATAAATTTTCGATTGGAAATTTTTGATTTAAGTGATCCACCTGTTTCATAGGGACTCCGCGCCATTATAAAAATGATTTTAGTCAAAGTGACTTTAACACGGGCCTCTTTAAAGGGGAATTAAATCTCAAAATCGTCGTAACTTTGTCCAAAGGATTGGTCGAGCTCTAAAGTAAAATAACGGCGGGAAAAATATTGGCCGGCGCGAATGGTTTTGATCAATCCATACTCTTCTAACTTGCGCAATCCCGAATAGACCTCTTCGATCGCAAGACTTAAATTTTTGGCCATTTCCGTGTGCGACATCATGGGCGAAATTCCATGACTTCGATGCAAATTGGGATAATTCCAAACGCGTCGATAAATATACATGAGAATTAAAATTTCAATGCGGTGTAGTTTAAAATCTACAATAATTTTATCAAAAAAAACTTCTGGAATTTCCAAAAGTGCCGCGGAGAATGGAACATGCTCTTGCGACATGTCTGGATCGAGATTTTTTTGCAGAGTCGATTGTTCATTCTCATCACGAAAATGATTATGTTCATGTAGAGGTGCATCGCGAATTTGCTTCTTTAATTCAGCATTTCTTTTTTTTGAACGATGATATTGTAATATCGTTTGCAGGTCGTCGATCATATACACATCCTTGTGGCCTAAGATCACTTCTTAGATTTTAGCATACAACTAAACTGAAAACTACTAGATTTGAAAATTTTTTTTAAGCTGTTTGCCCATTATAAGAATGTCGTAGTTATTTAGTTGGTCAATCTTTAATTTTTCGTAACCTAATTTTAGATAAAATTGCACATTCTGGGCGTATGGAGAAGTCATTAAACACAAGCCTTGGTGAGTTCCATCGGTGCACTCTTCCGCTAAAATTTTGTTTTCTAAAAAATGCATGAGATGCGTTCCGTGACCCTTGCCGCGCGATTCTAGGCTTGTATTAATATGCAAATGAAAAGGATAAAATTCAAAAAAATCTCTAAATAAATCAGCTCCAGGTAGCGCAATTGGTAACTCTTTGCTCGCGTGGTGACAAAGAACATAAGCCTGCACTTTTTTTTGTTCGAGCAAGAGATAACAATGCTGAGAGTGTTGTAAATATTGGCCGCACCATTTATAAAAAAATTCATCGCGATGCTGATCATCGCGAAAATTTTTAACGTCAGAGTTTTCAAAAAATATCTTTTTTATTTGCCCAAGAAATTGGGCTTGCGCATTTCCATGTTGCTGCGACCATGACACAATTTGCGCTTGCTTGCTTAAATTATTCTTCCATTTTTTTTTAACATCTTTAGGAATATCTAAAATCGAAGTTAAAAACTCAGAGGTCGCACGTCCTTTCTTATGCCCTGATTCCCACTTAAAAATGACTTCCATCAAATCCACAAAAGAAAGATCTAGAACTTCATTTTTTTTAAGTTTTGTATTTTCTGCTATAAACTCTCGCCATAATTTTAGTATCTCGTGTTCTAAAGAGGGGTAAGCTTTCGCATGCTCATTCCACAGATTGATCATAGCAAAGGGAGTGGACGATTTTTTAAGCTCCTTAGACAACATTGCTGGCGACAAGTGAGCAAAATTAAAATGTGGCAAAGATGCAGAAAAATCTTTAGTAAAAACATTATTTTTATTTTGTAAATAAAATCGCAAGGCCCTAAAGTAACGAAGATAATCGCGACAAAAATCATCCGAACAAGGTCGAATAGCATGTGCTTCGAGATCACTCACTCCGTTTAACAGATCGAGTATTTGCCACTCGCCCTTACTCTCTCTCGAGTATTGAAACATAATCGCATTTATCGTTAGATCCCGGCGCAATAAAGCTTCGCGATAAGGCATAGCTAAATCATAACTTGCCAAAAAATTTTTATGAGAAAAATTCTCATCAACGTAAATTTCTTTTCGAGGTGGTGAAAATTCTAAACTTAGAATTTTATCTCGGAATAAAATTTCTGCCTTTAAAATATTAAAGGGCAACTCAGACCAAGTGACCGCGACATTTTCTTTGCGACACTCTCTTTCAATCAAAGTTTTTAAGTAGGAATATAGAGATTTTATGTCGCGAGTTAAATTAGTTTCATTATCATCTATCGTAATTTGAGAACCTAAGATGGACCGCACTTCAAAGTCAAAATCCAAACCTTCAAATTTCGTTTGATTTTGCAAGGATTGATTTTGCAAAGATAAGAGATAATCGCGAGGAGCTCCACCGACAAGCAATAGTTCAATATTTTTTTGCTGCAAATCGATCAAAACATGATCGAGATTTATAGGTAAATGTTTAAATAAATGTGCACTACTTATTAAATGATTTTTCATCCCTTAAAAGTATCGCGATGATTGATTAATCCTTCAATAGTCTTTTTGATACGAACAATATTTTCCGATTCTTTTTGATAGAGAATAAAAAGTTTTCCGATGGGTATTTCGTAATCGGGCCCAAGCGTCGCTACCTTATTATGAAAATAAGAGCGCTTTAAAACGTGGGTGGGGACTACCGCAGCACCTATCCCTTCAAACACCGCTTGCAACATATGCCCGTGAGAATTTACCATAAAGCGGGTGTTGATTTTTTTTGGCATACCTTTAAATTTCATTCGACACCAGCGAAAAAATAAATGGTCGTCGTGATCGAACAAAATAACAGGCAACTCTTCCATTTGACTTAAACTTAAATTGGATTGATGAACCATCGGATGATTGAGGGGAAAAACCAGCGTCGATTTTTCCTCTAAGAAAAATTCTTTTTCACCACTTAAAGGTAAATCTTCTTCCGGCAGCACTAAAATATCTAATAAGTTATTTTCAAAATCTTTGAGCAATTCTTGGTGCGAGCCCATTTGAATTGACATCAGTAAATCGGGATTTTCCTTGGCGTGCCCCACTAGATAACTCGCCAACCAGCTTTTGCCAATACCAGTGAGCGTTCCTATCCGCACCTTCCCTTTCATTTGATCTTTTCCCGAAGAAATTTCTTCTAAGGTTTCTCGCATTCCGGCCATCACTTGGGAGGCAAATTGATACAGTCGCTCCCCTTCTGGTGTAAGGATGACATTTTTTCCCGAGCGTTTAAAAATTTTAATTTCTAATTTTACTTCGAGATTTTTAATGCTTTGACTGATCGCCGATTGAGTGACGTTTAAATCACTGGCCGCCCTAGAAAAGCTTTGAGCTTTGGAGACGGCAACGAGAGTTTGGAGTTGAGATGTTTCAATCATAGTATTAGGTTTACCTAATACTTGGACAAAAGAAAAGGGCCTATTGCTAGGCCCTTTATTTTTTACAGATTTTTATAAGCTTCGAGCTTTAAGGCAAGAAAAACTATTCGTTTTGAGCTGCAAGTTTTTCTTTTCTTTCTGCCATAACTTTTTCAGACACGTTATTTGGACATTCAGCGTATTTAGCAAATTCCATTGTATAGCTTGCTTTACCAGCTGACATCGAGCGAAGTACTGTCGAATAACCAAACATTTCCGACAATGGAACAAGAGCGTTAATAATAACATCGCCAGTTTCATTTGATTCAGAAGCTTGGATAATTCCGCGACGAGAAGAAAGGTCCCCGATCACGCCCCCTTGATATTCATCTGGAGTCTCAACTTCAACTTTCATAATCGGCTCAAGAATGACAGGACTTGCTGCTTTTACAGCGTGTCTCATCGCCATTCTCGAAGCAATTCTAAAGGCCATATCAGAAGAGTCGACATCGTGATAACGACCGTCTTGCAAGTAAACTTCAACGTTAATAAGTGGGAATGCCGCGAGCGGACCTTTGTCCATAACGTCGTTAAACCCTTTCTCACAAGATGCAATAAATTCGTTCGGGATCGATCCACCGCGAATTTCATTGTAAAATTTAAAGATTTGTTTTTCGTCTTCTTTCTTGTCTTCCGCGAGTGGCTTAATCATCCCGATAACGTGACCGAATTGACCAGAACCACCAGTTTGCTTCTTATGTAAGTAATCAAACTTTGCTTCAGTTCTAATTGTTTCTCTATAGTTAACCTGAGGAGCACCAACTTGAACATCGCAATTATACTCGCGTTTTAAACGTTCAACGTAAATTTCTAAGTGCAACTCCCCCATCCCGGCAATTCTAGTTTCAGCAGACTCTTCGTCAGTGTAAACGTGGAATGTAGGGTCTTCTTTCATAAAGCGCGAAAGACCTTTTGAAAGACGAGTTTGTTGATCTTTATCTTTAACCGAAATAGAAAGCTCGATAACTGGAACTGGAACGTGCATCCCTTCGCAAGATAAGTGCGAAAAGTTATCGTCGCCTACAAATGTATCACCCGAAGCACAGTCGATACCGATAAGCGCGATGATATCACCAGAACTTACTGAATCGATATTCTCTCTATCGTTGGCGTTCATACGAACGATTCTTCCCACGCGAACTTTTTTCTTCGTTCTCGTGTTGATGATCGTGTCACCTTTATTGAGCGTTCCTTGGTAAATACGCGTGTATGTTAACTGCCCGAATTGCTCGTCAGTAATTTTAAACGCCATACAAACAAGTGGCTTTGTTCCATCTGGAATGAGGTCAATTTTTTGGTTTGTGTTATTGTCGATCGCTTTTGGTTTCGCACATGTAACAGGCGAAGGAAGATAGCGAGAAACACCATTAAGTAAAAGTTGAACACCTTTGTTCTTAAAAGCAGATCCCATAAAAACCGGAGTCAATTTTAAAGTTTGAACACCTTTTTTAATGGCTTCGTGAATTTCTGGTTCAGAAATTTCTTCACCACCTAAGATTTTTTCCACCATCGCGTCGTCAAATTCAGAAGCTGCATCGAGAAGTTTTTCTCTAAATGCTGCAACATCATCCAACATATCAGCCGGAACATCTTCAGTTCTTACTTTTTCTCCGTTGTCGCCATCGAAGTAATAAGCTTTTTGCGTGATGAGATCGACCACGCCGTTAAATTGATCCTCAGCACCAATTGGCAACTGCATCAACACAGCGTTGTGGTAAAGTTTTTCGCGAAGTGCAGCCACACCTTTATGTGGGTTAGCACCCATACGGTCCATTTTGTTTAAGAAAGCGAGTCTTGGAACGTTGTAACGTTTCATCTGACGGTCAACTGTAATTGATTGAGACTGAACTCCGGCAACCGAACAAAGTACTAGAATAGCTCCATCTAAAACGCGGAGAGAGCGCTCAACTTCAACGGTAAAGTCAACGTGTCCCGGAGTATCGATAATATTAATACGACATTCTTTATCGATGCCGTCGGCAAATTTGATTCCTTCGCGGTTGATCCCTTCCCAGTAAACTGTTGTCGCTGCAGAAGTAATGGTGATCCCTTTTTCTTTTTCAAGTTCCATGTGATCCATGGTCGCTCCAGCACCGCCGCCGCGAACTTCTTCAATTTTGTGGATCTTGTTACAGTAAAAGAGGATACGCTCAGTAAGAGTCGTTTTTCCCGAGTCGATGTGAGCAGAAATACCAATATTTCTGGTTCTTGCCATTAATTTCATAATAAACTCTCCAAAAAAATTTTCTTGAATCATAATGAATTTACAAACGTGAGTCAATGAATGATTTGATTTTTACCGCCACCTGCGAATGAATTTAAAGCTCAAATCAAGACCCGAAAAAGGATTGACATAAAGTTGCCATGTCCTTAATTAATAAAGACAATTTCAAATTGATCCAACCAACGATCCACAAATAAAGGACCTCTTTTTCTATGAGCGGCGATCTTTCCAAAACAGACTTGTACGAAGGCGTAAAAACTCTGGTCGAAAGCCAAGATGAAAAACTAAATTTGCCTCAACAAAAACTTTTCACTTTGTTTAGCATCAGTTTTCAGTACTTTCTTTTTCAATCGACCAAGAAGCCTGGCGCCTATATTATTCGCTTGGAAGATGGAGTTCTCGCGGATAAACTCGCTCGTAAATCCAAAGACCCTTCGACGCGAAAATTTTTACAATCGCTGTTGGTTCCCCGCAAATTAAAATACGATCGTTCTGTGTTTTATTTGGATTACTTTAACCCCACCTCGTGGAATATCACTAACGACATCCCCAAAGATAAAATCAAAGGGGCGATCTTAGTGAAAAATACCCAAGCCCGACCGATGATGGAAATTATCGAAGGCGAGGACGAAGAAGTGCTCAAAAGTATTTCTCCCGATCAACATTTAAAACTGCTCGCCGACTTTGCTCCAAAGCTCATCACCATCGGCTTTGACGAAACTCCGGAAGGAGCGCACGATATTTTATTTCCTTTTATAAAAAAAGAAAAAGAGCGCCTGTCCAGCGGAGTTAAAATTAATGAAGATATCGATTGGGGCGAAGACGAGTAAATTGCTCTCTCGCACCTCGATTAAAAATAATTATTAAAAATAATAAATAAAAAGCTTAGTCATGCGATCGCCACACTCGATGATCTCTTGAGGCTTGCGACGAGGTAAGGGAAAACAATTTGAAATAAAAATTTGACCCTTTATAAGTTCCCGCTCCAATTTTTCTTCCAACTCTTCCATCACCGCAGGCGATAAATAAGCGTAAATAATTTCAAAATTTTTAAGTTCGACCTCAAAGAGACTTTGATGTTTGATTTTAATCGCGCGCGTATTTAAAAATCTTAATTGGGAAAATAAAAATGGCAACCAGGCGAGCTCGACTCCTTTAAAACTTATTTGATGCTTAGTTAAATGCGCGTGAAGAAAATGCAACACACGACCAGTTCCAGAGCCCAAATCGATCAGCGTAGTCGCTTTTTTTAAAGCGATAAAATCTCCCAACTCGTGCAGTCCTTTTTGATGGGTGAAATACAATGGGACGCGATAAATCATTGCAGGCCCCATCAAAAGCACCAATAGACACCAGATAAAAAATGCGACTGGCGCAGATATAAAATGGCTGTTAAATGACCAATAAAAACCCAGCGTAAAAAAAAATCCGATGGCGCTAAACCAAACCGGAAGTTTAAAAATTTTATTTTGAAAAAATAGAAAGAGCAAAAACTGCAAACCAAAATATATCCAAGCAGAAAAATAGAGCTGCATTTTAAGATTTATTTTAAGCGCGACGATGCTAATTAGAAGAGCAAAGCACTCGGCCAAAGTAAACAAGATGAAGGGATGAAGTTTTTTATTTAACATCACTCAAGCTTAGTTTACTTCTCAAAAAATTCCAAACTAAAGCTTCTTTCAATTTGCGCGATAAGAGAGATAAGTTCAATTGGAGGAATTTATATGATGTCTGTTGCTGGAGGCATTTTCGTTATCGTCATGGTATTAACTGGGTATATGATGCACGGGGGAAAACTGGGTCCTCTCTGGCAGCCTACAGAGCTAATTATCATTGGGGGTGCGGCACTAGGGACATTGATTATTTGTGGTTCACCACGACTCTTTAAAGAAATTATCCATCGCACACTTCAGGTTCTCAAGGGAAGTGGGATTAACAAAGCATCCTATATAGAACTTCTTCAATGTATGTTTGAGCTAATAAAGATGGCATCGGCAAACCCAATTTCTATTGAACCACATGTCGAAAATCCAGAAAACTCTGATATATTTAAACGCTACCCTGCTGTTCTTCACAATCATCATGCCATTGAATTTATTTGCGATACTTTAAAAGTTCAAATTGCCTCATCACTATCTCCATACGATCTTGAAGATTTGATGAACTCTGACTTAGATGTCGTCCATGAAGAAGAACATCACTTTATTGCGACACTCAATAGAACAGCTGATGCTTTTCCAGGTTTGGGGATCGTTGCCGCGGTTTTAGGGGTGGTTATCACCATGGGAAAATTGGATCAAGGTAAAGAAGTTATTGGGGCATCAGTAGGTGCCGCTCTGGTTGGTACACTTTTAGGAATCTTAATTGCCTACGGTTATTTGCAACCCCTTGTCGCTAAAATTGAAACGATTATGGGAGAAGAGGCAAAATTTGTTAATACTGCAAAAATTTGTCTTCTCGCTTATGCTAAAGGAGTCAACGCAAAAGTTTGTGCTGAATTTGGTAGAAGATCTGTTCCTATGGAATTTAGACCTTCTTTCAAAGAAGTCGACGAAGCAACTGCTAATGCTGGTAAAAAATAATACTTAGCCTAGGCTTTGCTAGTCACTTCCAAGGGACATAGCAAAGTTTAGGATGCAAGTATGGCAGAAGAAAAAGCCCCGATTATTATCAAGAGAATTAAAAAAGGTGGCCATGGAGCACATGGTGGAGCATGGAAAGTGGCGTTTGCCGACTTCATGACTGCTATGATGTGTTTCTTTCTCGTTATGTGGCTCATGGGTGCTGACGAAGCGACCAAGTCGGCCATTGCCGATTATTTTACAACAGCGACAATTTTTAAAGGTGGATCAGATTCATTGGGAAAAAATGGCTCGGCTCCTAATTCTGCATACTCTCTTTTAAACGGTCAGGAAGGTGGCTTTGATGAAAAAAATGTCAATGAACCAGCTAGACCAAGGCCAGTCTATTTAATTGAGCATAAAACACTCTCTCAATTGGTCAATGAAGTCTTCGATGGTAATGCATTTGAGCGAGAATACGATGCAGAAAAATTAAAATTTGCCATTCCAGGAAATCTTATTTTCCAGTGGGGAAAAACTGAAATTTCCTATGAAGGTAAACAGTACTTAAAGCGACTCGCAGAGGTTTTCAAAAACTACGAGGGTGAGGTACAGATTATTGGCCATACAGAAAAGGGCGAAGGCGAAAATGAAGAGGCTCAATGGCAACTGGCTTTTAAACGCGCTTTGGTCATACGTAGTTCATTGGTCAAAGATTTTAATGTTAATGCCGATCAATTGATCCCTACTGCCGTTGCGAAGGAAACGCTAGCTTCTAGCGATGCAACTCCTGAAGAAGTAGCACGAGCAAGTAAACTTAATCGAAGAGTTGAATTTGTTCTAAAACATGCTAATAATTAATTTTTGATCTTGTCCCACTCATTCTTGATCATTTACATAGAAAAATTCTCAATCTTTTCACTCAAGCTTTATCCAAATTCGACCGAATAGTTCAAAACATTGGTTAAACTCTTGAAAGGAGACTTCCCCATGACCAAAGAAAAATTTTTAGAAGTGCTCGTGTCGCAATACCGAGCAGAGATTGATGAAATGATCATTGAGTCCGAACATATATATCGTTCGACTATCGACTATGAACTTCTCGACACAAAAATGAATCAATTATTGCAATGTGCTCGCATCGATGGATTGGAAGAAAAAATAGTGTGGGAGTTAATTCAAGCGCGAATTCCGACTTATTTAAATTATATCAATTATAAAAATAGCAAAAAGAAAGCAGCCTAATTTACTAATCGAGCCTCCTTGGGCATTGGTATACCTACATCGATTCACTTGAAAAGCTGAATCTAGGCATACAGGTCATTGGTAATTTTTAATTTTCAATACTTGAAAATTAAACGGTGTGGAGTATATTTTTAAACATTCAATTGTGGAAAATTTATTTGTGAGCTGAATAAAAAAGTGCCATACTTTGAAGTGATCGAACTTTGATTTTCAATCATGGTCATTGAAAGTCTAAATCCGTTCATTTAATAAATTCATTTCTCAAGGTTTCATATCATGGCAAAAAAAAGCGGTGCGATTTTTGTTTTTTTAGGCATTTTCTTAAGTCGCATAGCTGGTCTAATTAGAGAACGCGCCTTTGCCCATTACTTTGGAAATTCTCCTGCATCAGATGCATTTAAGGCTGCTTTGCGCATTCCTAATTTTTTACAAAACCTGTTTGGCGAAGGTGTTTTGTCGGCTTCCTTCATTCCAATTTACGCTAAACTCGTTGCTGATAATAAAAAAGAAGAGGCCAGATGCTTGGCTTGGTTGATATTTACCGTACTCGTTTTCATAACGAGCATTATAGTAACCGTAGGAATCTTTCTAACCCCTTCGATTGTTCAATTGATTGCACCAGGATTTCAGGAAGACAAAAAATTATTAACGATAAAACTCGTTCAAATTTTTTTTCCAGGTATGGGCCTATTGGTAATATCAGCTTGGTGTTTGGGAATATTAAACTCTCATCGCCAATTTTTCCTTTCTTATTTCGCACCAGTACTTTGGAATCTATCCATCATTGCATCTTTAATTTATTTTGGTCAACTCCATGGATTTGATCTTCCCAAGCTTTCAATTTATGTTGCATGGGGTTTATTTGTTGGTTGTTTACTCCAGCTTTTAGTACAAATCCCCCAAACTTTAAAATTAATCGCATCAATTAAATTTTCTTTTGATTTAAAAAATGAACACGGGCAAATGGTTATTAAAAACTTTTTCCCCATCCTACTTTCGCGTGGAGTAGTGCAAGCTTCCGCTTATATCGACGGGATCATTGCTAGCTTTTTACCGACTGGAGCAGTTGCGGCCTTATCTTATGCCCAAACCTTATACTTGCTACCTATTAGCTTATTTGGAATGAGTATCGCGGCAAGTGAACTCCCAGTTATGAGCTCGCTGAGTGGCACACCGGACGATATATATGTACAACTAAAAAAGCGCTTAGAGAAAAGTAGTGCTCAACTAACTTTTTTTATTATTCCTTCTGTTGCAGCATTCATCTTTCTTGGAAGTGAAATAGTCAGCCTGCTTTTTAAAACGGGACAATTTAGTGATAAAGATGTGCAGTATGTTTGGTTTATTCTAATCGGGTCAACTTTAGGACTTCTCGCAACAACTCAAGCGAGGTTGCTATCATCTGCTTTTTACGCCTTAAAAGATGGTCGTACTCCGCTAAAAATTGCCTTAGTGCGACTCTTTTTAACTGCGACTCTTGGTTATCTTATGTCGATTCCACTCATCGCATTTTTAAAACTACCGACTCAATTGGGAGCCGTAGGACTCACTATTTCTTTTGGGATCGCCGGATGGATTGAGTTTTTACTGTTAAAACATTTTTTATCAAAAATTATTGGTTCATATAAAATCTCGCGAGCCCTCTATATAAAAGCTTGGGCTAGCGCTATAGCAGCAGCTCTCATTGCTCTTTTTGCCAAGTATAGCTTCTTTATACCCGCTTCTTTTGTACCTGAGTTTATCGCTTCACTTTTGATGTTATTTATTTTTGGCTGTTTATATTTTCTATTTAGCTATGGATTAAAAATAGATGAAGCTCGACTGGTGATCGAGAGAATTTCTATGAAGTTAAAATAATTCTACTTATTTTTGAGCATCCAATTCTTCTTGCATCTTAATACGCAATTCATCAACTTCATTTTTCATTCGAACGACTTCAAAATTAAACTCTGTGGCGTAAGTATGTTTAGTGCGAGGTCCGAGGATGGACGTTTTTTTAATCATTTCAATCTGGTTGTAACAAAGCTCACCAATTTTTTTAATAATACTATTGTTAATAGGTGCATAAGCTTCGTCGTCTTTTAAGAGAAAAGCTTGAAGTAAAGGGGCAAACTCTTTTAGGTAAAATTTTTCAAAATGCAAAGCCTCAGTTACATTTTTAGCAGCTTTAATCGCCGAGGTATGTTTAAGCAACAATTGATCCAGCAAACTTTTAAATGATACTAAGCGCTCCATTTTTTCTTGTATGTCGCGCGTGCGCTCTTCAAAATCAATTTGTTTTAATTTTTTATATTTGAGATCATACTCTTTTATCGATCCAGAATACAAATGATCTTCCCCTGAAATGATCTCTTGCGATCTTGCAGAAAATAAATTCAATCGTTCAAAAATCGGAAAGTAACTCAGCATAAAATGTCGTTTATAAACGACGGCTTGATACTTAAATTGTCCCGAAGCTAAATCCATCACGCGACCTAATTCTAAATTAAACTTTCCAACACTTTTATCAATCTTAACTTTGAGATTAAAATTGAGGTTTTTTAATTTTAAATTTTGGGTCGCGTCTGAAGTGTACTGAATATCAATTTCATCTACATGCTTTGAGTTAGTGGCAAAATATAAATACTTTCCATCCATCGTCGTCGCTTGGGCCAGTTTGATTTTTGAATCACTGTCTTCAAGAATTTGTAATAAATAAACAACCTTAGAAGGTAAAATATTTCTAAATTTGTGCTTATCGCTTTTGTGCCCTAGGACCATATAAAGCGCAACGGACAAAATGCCCACTAAACATGCAAGCACCACTATCGAAATACTTTTCGACAGTTCAAATTTGTTGAAAATTCCTTTTGCTTTAGATTGTTTTTCAACCTGAACTGGTGGCTTTTCTGATTCTTTCGCCACTTTATGTATAGGTTTTTGGACGGGCAATTTTTTGACTTCTGGTTTTTTAAAAACTTCCACCGGCAAAGGAGGAGGAAAATCGTCCTGAGTGGACAGTTCATCGACCGAAAAACTTTTAATAGGGGTTTCAAAAATAAAGAGAAATTCCTCCGTTTTAAAAAGTGGTTGCCAATCTTTATGTCCCTCTTTCCAAACTAGGGATGAATCTTTAACCTCGCCTTTTAAATATAATTCGTGGACTTCTTCTTTAGAAAAAGGGCCAATATGGTGCTGACCAATAAATACAAACCAAACTTTATTCATATAACTTCTATGCTATACTAAATGCTCCATTTCACAAGAAAAAGGAAAAAATGACCATGTCCAATCCTACCCACTTCGTTTCTCAAAACCCCCTAGAACAAATCGCCGATCGATTAAAAAATCGTAGTGCGGGCCTCCATAGAATTAAACTCTCTGACTTCGACCCAAGTCCAAAATCAGTCGATTTGAAAGAATTAGATTTTTTTCTACTAAGTCACGAATGTGATTTAGGAGTTCGTTTAAATGGTGGAAGAAGAGGAGCGATTCATGGTCCCCAAGTCATTAGAGAATTGCTTATTCGCTTCCCTCTCCATGCACCTCACTTTACGACTTCTCCAATTCTACCACACATCATACTCAGCGACGGAGAGACTCCAAAAGCTTCTCCAAATCAACCATTAAGTCTTGAAACAATTCAGGCCGAACACATTGATAAATTACTCTATAACTGGAAAAACATAAAACAGTTGCCAAAAATTTTAAGTTTAGGTGGTGGTCACGATCATCTATTTGTCGCCATTAAAGCATTATTATTAAAAAAAATTTCCGTTAAGCCCGACTACAGACTGACTCTTATTAATCTCGACCCTCATTTAGATACGAGGACAGATCATTGGGCCCACTCCGGGACTCCTATTCGTCAACTGGCAAAAGAATTTCCCAAACATTTAAGAATCATACAAATTGGCACCAACGAACACTGCAATCCACCAGAAAACTTTCGAGACATGCCCTCCATGAAAGTCATCAATATTAAAATGTTTGATCATTTTCTGCAGGAGTTTGGCCTTAACCAATGCTTGGAACGCATACTAAAAGATGAAATCAATCCACTTAAAATTGATGAAACCTTTTTAAGTATCGATGCCGACATCATCTCTTCTTCACAAATGCAAGCCGTCAGTGCAGTTGCCTTTAGCGGAATCGATATAAAGGTGATTAATTATTTCCTAAATTTTCTGCACAAATATTCTAGATTAACTGGCCTAGGAATTTACGAATACAATCCACTCTATGAAGACCTCTCCATAAAAGGTGGCCGCATCTTAAGCGCTCTCCTTTTAGATTTTATAAATTTAAATCAGGAGACAAAAAAACACGCCTCTGAAATAACTGACCATCAAAAGTAAATCCAGGGATGATACTTTGTAAGTTTTTAGTTTTTTACTTTTAATGTTTCATTCAGTTATATTGCACACAGCTTAATTTTCAATTATTGAAAATTAAAAAGTTACCAATAACTTGCATGCTTTGATTCAGCACTTCAAGTAACTGAATGCTGGTATTAATTCATTCCAACGCTTTTTCGCGAAAAAAGTACTTCAAGGAATTAATCTATGCTCGAAATTTTTGCCGGACTACTTCTTCAATGTCAATCGGTTGAATTTATCAACTACCTCGATGGAAAGATTGATTGTCGCAAACTCTCGCACTCCAAAAGCGCGAGCTGTAGTGCAAACTTTAACTACAAATATTATGGATACACTGAAAAACTTCCAGCTTTTAAGCTGGTCAATAGCGATCAACAACTCTCTGGAGAAAATAGTAAAAATGAAAGTTTTACCATCAAAGAAATTCTAGAGAATAAAAACAACTCACTTAAATTAAAAATTGAGGTTTCACAATTAGGAACTCAACTCATGCGTTGTTACATAAAAGAAAAGTTAGAAATAAAATCAAAAAGGCCCAAATAATTTGGGCCTTTTTTGAGAGACATTTTTAGGAGAACCAAAAAAATCCTTTCTTTGAGAAATCCTAACAATATTAATGATTCAAGATCTATGCCAAAAGTCTCAATCATCTAAAGTATTGTAATTACATAAAAATTCACAAAGATACAGTGTCAAATACTTGATTTTCTAAACATTGAACATGTCATCTTTTTGACGAGCAAGCTTACAAGTTCTTGCTTGAAATATACTCCGACATTTTTTGAACCCCTTGGTAAGTCGCTTCATCTAAATCCAAGATACCATGAAGCGCTCCACAGTGGGCCCAAATTTTTTTGGATTCTTTAAGCACTATATCGACTTCAATCCAAAAACCTCGATTCATTTGGTGGACGATTAGACGGCCCACTAAATAATCTTTCTGCTCTAACTCTATAAAAAGCTCCAACGGAAATTCCGTTTGATCGCGAAGATGAACCATTAGCCTCTTCCCTTGGTCAGGATGGCCTCTTGATCCATTTTTTCTAAGTATTCGATGATCATCGATGCCACATCGATTCCCGTCGCTGTCTCAATTCCTTTAAGCCCCGGTGAAGAATTCACTTCCATAATTAATGGACCGCGATGAGAGCGCAATAAATCCACACCGGCGACACTTAAGCCCAGCGCCTTGGTCGCTTCGATGGCCGTCGCTCTTTCCTCGGGTGTTATCTCGACTATCTGGGCCTTTCCACCGCGGTGGAGATTGGAGCGAAATTCGCCTTTCTTGGCCGTTCTCATCATCGATGCCACGACCTCATCTCCAATCACAAAACAACGAATGTCGGAGCCATTAGCTTCTTTAATAAATTCTTGCACTAAAATATTCGCATCCATTTCTCTAAATGCATCGATCACACTTTCGGCGGCTTTATCTGTTTCAGCTAGCACCACACCTTTTCCCTGCGTGCCTTCTAAGAGTTTAATCACCAGCGGAGCTCCACCCACAAGCTTGATTAAATCTTGGGTCATTTTAGTCGAGTGAGCAAAACCGGTGATAGGCAAACCTATTCCGTGGCGGGAGAGCAATTGCAGCGAGCGCAACTTATCGCGGGCGCGAGAAATCGCCACCGATTCATTGAGAGAAAAAACTCCCATCATTTCAAATTGGCGCAAAACGGCCGTGCCGTAAAATGTAATCGAGGCCCCAATGCGCGGTATGATGGCATTAAAATCAGAGAGCTCGGTGTTTTGATAAAAAACCATCGGCTTTTTGGAAGTAATGTCCATATAACACTTGAGAGTATCGACGACAGATACCTGATGACCGCGACTTTTGGCCGCTTCCACCAATCGCTTAGTTGAATAAAGATTGGCGCCTCTCGATAAAATTCCAATTTTCATTGATCATCCTCTTCATAATATTATTTGGTTCTAGTTCATTTTTTGGTCGATTTTTTTTTGGGCAATTTGCTTTTCGTTAAGTAGGCTCGATGGGGAGCAATAAGAAAACGATCGCCCATTGCTTCCCTTCCCAACAACATTTTATAACCCATGAGGTGCCGATCGATTAACGTGAGTTCAATTTCAAAAGTTTGATCGCCGATTATAAGTTTAGTTTTAATCACCGGTCTCTTGGTACTTATTCCAGTAGAACTTTTCACCATGCGTTCGTCTAGTAAGGGAAGAATTATTTCTCTTAATTTTTCCTGATTTTTATCGGCCCATAAAAACTTCACATATTTTTTTTGTCTTTGAGTGAAGATTTCTATATTTTCTGCATGAAGTGCCGAAGTTTTTGCACCAGTGTCCACTTTGCATTTTATCAATTCGACTGTGATCTCAGGAAGAGAAACTAATTCTTTAAAACCTATCAATGTTTCACTATGTAAATCATCATTTTGAGTCATAGTTTTTTTCTCCCTGGTAAAGCTTTAGTCTTAATTCATAACTGTCTAAGTCTTAAAAAAGTGAACAAGATTTAAACAATAGGAATTGTGACACAATTTTCTTAACCAATCATGTACAATCAGTTAAGATTCAAAAGATTAAATGAATCATTAATTTTTGCTACGCTTTAAACTCATCTTGAAAAAGAAAGGAGCCTTGTATTATGAGTCAAACGAATTCTTTGTCTGCGACGCAAGACAAATCAAAATCTAAGCAGTGTTTGCCGCTATCATCTATTGTCAAAAAACAATCGATGGCCGTAACTGGTCTGCTTCTTTGTGGTTTTCTCATCTCTCACCTCGTTGGAAATTTCTTACTTTTTGTCGGGCCAGATGCCTTTAACAAATACTCCCACTTATTAGTTTCCAATCCACTTATTTACCTCGCGGAAGTGATCCTTGGAGTTTTATTTCTCTCTCATATCCTTATGGCTTTTAAACTCACTTACGAAAATAAAAAAGCTCGTCCAGAAGCTTATTACATGCGCAAAAACTCCGGGCGAGGAAGCACTCTTGCTTCTTCAACAATGCCCTACACTGGTGTTGTCGCACTGATTTTCTTAGTCAATCACATTATTGGTTTAAAATTTGGAACCCATTACGACACTGTTGTAGGCGGCATTCAAATGCGCGATATTTACCGCACGACCTTTGAATATTTTCAAGATCCCATCCACGTTGCTCTTTATATTGTGGCCATGGTTGCTTTAGGCCTGCACGTCTCCCACGGTTTTTGGTCGGCATTTCAATCGCTGGGCATGAACCATCCCAAATACATGCCCAAGATACAATGTTTCTCTAAAATTTATGGATTAATTGTGACTATTGGATTTTCATCATTACCACTTTACTGCTTTATTTTAGGAGCTAGATAATATGACAAACATCAAAAAATTAGACGGAAAAGTTCCCACAGGAAATATTCAAGATCGTTGGAAAAACCACAAATTCAATATGAAATTGGTTAATCCCGCCAACAAAAGAAAATATCACGTGATCGTTGTTGGTACGGGTCTCGCTGGTGGTTCAGCCGCTGCTTCGCTTGCCGAGCTTGGCTACAACGTTTCAACTTTCTGTATTCAAGACTCTCCTCGCCGCGCCCACTCTATTGCTGCTCAAGGTGGAATTAATGCAGCTAAAAACTACACCAACGATGGCGATTCGGTTTACCGACTTTTTTACGACACAGTTAAAGGTGGCGACTACCGCGCGCGTGAATCTAACGTTTATCGACTGGCGGAAGTTTCTTCCAATATTATCGATCAATGCGTGGCCCAAGGAGTGCCCTTTGCACGCGAATACGGTGGTACACTTTCTAATCGCTCTTTCGGTGGAGCGCAAGTCAGTCGTACATTTTATGCCCGCGGACAAACAGGGCAACAATTACTGCTCGGCGCTTACTCCGCGATGATGAAAGAAGTGCACAATGGAAAAATTAAATCTTACACCCGCCACGAATTAGTCGATCTGGTTTTAGTTGAAGGCAAAGCTCGCGGTGTTATTATGAGAAATATTATCACTGGAGAATTAGAGCGCTACATGGCCGACGCGGTGGTGATTGCATCTGGTGGTTACGGAAATGTTTTTTATCTTTCGACCAATGCGAAAGCTTCCAATGGATCCGCTGCATTTCGCGCCTATAAAAAAGGTGCTTATTTTGCCAATCCTTGCTTTACGCAAATTCACCCAACATGTATTCCTGTTTCCGGAGATCATCAATCAAAATTAACTTTGATGTCGGAGTCGCTTAGAAATGACGGGCGCGTCTGGGTTCCCAAAAATAAAGGGGATAAAAGAAATCCCGCCGACATTCCAGAGTCTGAGCGCGATTACTATCTAGAAAGAATATATCCTTCATTTGGAAACTTAGTTCCAAGAGATGTTGCCTCTCGCAATGCTAAAAATCAATGCGACGATGGCAAAGGCGTATCGCCAACCGGCATGGCCGTTTATCTGGATTTTGCCGATGCGATTAAAAGAAAAGGCTTAGATAAAATCAAAGCAGAATACGGCAACCTCTTTGACATGTACGAGCGCATTACCGATCAAAACCCTTACGAAGTTCCAATGATGATTTATCCAGCGATCCACTACACGATGGGTGGTCTATGGGTCGATTACAACCTGATGAGCAACATCGATGGTCTTTTTGTGATTGGCGAAGCTAACTTTTCCGACCATGGCGCCAACCGCTTGGGAGCTTCTGCTCTAATGCAAGGTCTCGCCGATGGATATTTTGTTCTTCCTTATACGATTGGACATTACTTTGCTTCCAATAAATTTGAACAAATCGATACCAATCACCAAGAATTCGTCAAAGCCGAAAAAGAATCCAGCGATCGCATTGCAAAACTAATGAGCATCAACGGTAAATACTCTGTGGACTCATTTCATAGAAGACTCGGAAAAGTGATGTGGGACGAAGTGGGAATGGCCAGAAATGAACAGGGCCTTAACCGCGCGATCAGTGAAATCCGCGCCATTCGCGAAGATTTTTATAAAAATGTTAAAGTCACTGGTTCGACCACTGGAATTAACAGCGAACTCGAAAAAGCTTGTCGCGTGGCCGACTTTTTAGAGCTCGGTGAACTCATGGCACTCGATGCATTAACCCGCAAAGAGTCCTGTGGCGGACACTTTCGAGAAGAATCTCAAACAGAAGAAGGCGAAGCGCTAAGAGACGATGCTAACTTCTGTCACGTGGCTGCATGGGAATACACCGGCGAAAACAATGCACCACTTCGCCACATCGAAGAGCTAAATTTTGAAAACGTAAAACTAACTCAAAGAAGTTATAAATAAGAGGTCAACATGGGTGGAAATAGTACAGAAAAAATGTCTCTCAAGTTAAAAATTTGGCGACAGGCAAATAAACAAACAAAAGGCGCGATGGTTGACTACCAATTGGACAATGTTTCACCAGACATGTCCTTTTTAGAGATGCTCGACACTCTCAATAATAAACTCGTGCAAGAGCGAGGCGATTCTATTTCTTTTGATCACGATTGCCGCGAGGGCATTTGTGGGATGTGCTCGCTAGTGATTAACGGCGAAGCTCATGGGCCAGAAAAAGAGACGACCACATGCCAGCTTCATATGAGAAAATTTAAAGATGGCGATACGATCGTGATTGAACCATGGAGAGCGAAGGCATTCCCCGTCTTAAAAGATTTAATGGTCGATCGCAGTGCTTTAGATCAAGTCATGGCCGCTGGTGGATTCGTCAACGTAAACACAGGAAATGCTCCCGATGCTAACTCCATTTTAATCGGGAAAGATAGCGCCGAACTCGCTATGGATGCTGCCGCTTGTATCGGTTGCGGAGCTTGTGTCGCCAGCTGTAAAAATGCTTCAGCTATGCTTTTTGTCTCGGCTAAAGTATCGCAACTAGCACTTTTACCGCAAGGAAAAGTGGAAGCTGAAACCCGCGTAAAAGCGATGGTTTCAAAAATGGACGAATTGGGATTTGGAAACTGTACCAACGAAGCAGAGTGTGAAGCTCAATGTCCAAAAGGCATCAAAATCGAAAATATTGCTCGCATGAACCGCGAATATTTTAAATCAGTTTTAAATTCTTAATGCATGTCTTCGATGTATCTCTACTCTGTCACGATTCAAGCTTTTATTAAGCGCTTAGGGAAAGAGATACATCGAATTTTTCAGACAGAGATCGATCCCATTTTAAACTCCAAATCACACAAATCTCTTTTTATTTACAAGGGAAAAACATATCAGTATCAAATCACATTGTTTGAAGATAATGTGCGCTTTGCTTATTTTCATCCGCAGTTTTTCGATCTCGCCTTTAATAAAAAATTAATTCTGGCAGCTCACGATCGTTTTTTACAAGATGTGATACGCCACGAATTGGCCCACTTTCTATGCACCATTATTTATCCTTCGCACCAACTCCCCCACGGTGAAGAATTTAAAAATATTTGCCAAAAACTAGGCTGGGGTAAATCAATCCAGCGAGCTTCTAGCGAGCTTAATTCGCCCAGTGAAGTTCTGGAAACAGAAAGATCAGAGCAATTAGAAGCTCCGGAAAATAAAATCGCTCGCCAACAATTTATTCAAACACTCGAAACCGACTCGCAACAAAATCAAAAAAGCATTGAACTCGTAAAAAAAGTTCAAAAGTTATTGGCCTTGGGTCAATCACAAAACGTCTATGAAAGTCAGCTCGCCATTGATCGCGCCAACAAGCTCATTCGCGAACATAATCTCTCCCTCTTGACTGGTAAGGAACAAAGTGAGTTTAGGCCGGACTTGGTCTACATGCAAAGAATCTTATTTATTTCAAAGCTCGATGCTCTCACCCAGGCCATCGCATCTATCATGCAACACTTCTACGTCTCAGTGGTCTTTTGTCGCCTGACAAATGGTACGGCCATAGAAGTCATCGGCACCAAAGAAAATGTGGAGATCGCCATTTACACCGCTTATTTTTTAAAGCATGAATTTGAACATTTATGGAAAATGGAAAAAATAAAAAATCCCACCCTCTCCGGTTCTCGCGATAAAAATTCATTTTTTCGCGGCATTGCCGTGGGCTACAACCAACAAATTTTACAAGCCCACGATCGCCAAAAAACACCGTCTTTTTTATCTAGTGACTCCAAACAAGTAACTATCATCGACATAGAAAATAATCGCGCTTTAAGAAAGCAACGAGCGGCGGAATTATCCTTGGTCCACCCTAGACTTTCTTCTTTTAACAGTCAGGCAAGAATCAACTCTAAAGCTTATGAAAAGGGAATTGGCCAGGGGAAAAAGTTAGATATAAAAAAAGGCCTTCAAAATGGTCAAACTACTTTATTACTGAATCATCCACCTTGAAAATTTTAATACCATTACTAATGTTTGACATATCAAATAATTTATAATATATTACTTCCTATAAATGGAGGAATTATGAAAAAATTTTTACTTAATACAATTATAATGACAGTTTTAATAACTTCTAAAAGTTACGCACATCTATTACCTGGCGTTTACAGAGGATTAGATCAAAACAACTTACCATGTCAATTTACTGTCGCAGGTACATGGTATGAAGATGACATCAAGCATCCCCTACGTGAAAGAATTCCTGTTTTAGACATTAAGTTTCATGGCACAACAGCCCCTATGGTTATTTGGAATTTATATCATCCGACCAGTATCAATTATCATCAAACACAAATTAATTTAAACCATGAAATGTTTCATGAAATTGTTGCCACTCAATTTGGGGCATCTTCTGTTACACTTCTAAAAAATGAAAGTGAAAATCACGATTCATTACCAACTAAATTAATATTGATTGAAACCAATTTTCAGAGCAAAAAATCTAGCAGTAAGGTATGTCATATCAACTGACCTACTTGAGTGTGTTTAAATTTAAAACTTTTGAGATTGCTTTTAGCGCAGAAATTTAATCCAATAAAGTTTTGTTTTTTTGGGATATTTTTTTGTTTAAGAATTCAAATTTTATTCTTAGAAAAATAATTTCTTCAAAATATACGGCTA